>Ga0210006_1000047_pt1 | contig 97238 bp, 89 predicted proteins | sample CryGey02umfilter_2_FD_185452 | JGI IMG/M metagenome (GOLD analysis project Ga0210006, IMG submission 185452) | Groundwater microbial communities from aquifer in Utah, USA - Crystal Geyser 4/10/14 0.2 um filter (SPAdes) (version 3) | ecosystem: Environmental > Aquatic > Deep subsurface >... | reverse complement strand
GCATATTATCTATGTTAAGAATTAATAATTAGTTTTTATAGTTATGTCGACCTTATAACAACAAATTACCAGAAATATCAAAAATTTTCAATTTTTAGCTTTTCGCTATTACTCATAACGTTCCGCAGTATGCGATGTTCGGCAGTGGTATAATATCAGGTCATTAGACCTGTTACCACTGCCGAATATGGGCGGAGGCTTGCGTAGCAAGCCGTAGCCGCATACTGCGTGTTAAGTGATGTATGCATTTCCTTTTGTTTTCTGAAAGAAAACCACTTTTCTGTAAGGTAAATTTCTTTTTTATCAATGTTGGCGGGGCGCAAGAGGGGGAATTAAAGGGGGTGAATTGTGCCCCGCCAACCCTTTCAATTAGAGTAGATCTTTCTTCCTAAAGATTGCGTATAATCTATCTAAAAGTTGATTGGGAGCTGGAACAAATTTTGCGCCACCTTTCCATTGTTTTACGAGTGTTTCTTGACGCTCATCTTCTTGAGTACGACCTTGTTCTAGTGCGCTTTTAACGTGTTCTGGAAGTTCTCTGTAAGCTCGTATCAATGCGCGTTGTCTAGCTTTTGCAGTTACTTCCCGATCAAGGCGAACACCGGCGTCTACCTTGTCTACAGTGGACATTTCATTGAGTACGACACTTCTTTGTTTTTTTTCTTCATCAAAAATTTTTATCATCAGCTGATCTACAAAAGTCAAAAATTCTTTTTCGCTTTCAAATGCTGTACGCAGTGCACTTAAATAGGGTTCATATACAGCGCCTACATTAGCCTGATCTTTGCTTGCTTTCTCAATGTCTCTTTGCTCCTCAGTTTTAAGTTGAGTAAGCAGGGTTTTTATTCCAGTTTCTCGTGGTGGTAGTTCTGCTATGCCAAGATTTTCTCGTATTTCATCAATTTGGCGAGTAGTTTTCACTACCGCTTCTTCTTCTCGTTTACGGTCTTCTGCTTGACGTGCTTCTCTCACGCGTTGGTTTCTAACTTTTAGCCATTCGGAAAAATCCTTTCTGGCGTAAAAATCCGTATCACGATTTTGTTCGAGAAAATCGCGCGCACGCCTAATTTCAGCCAACCCTTGATCTAGTTCTCTTTGGTATGCCTCCGATGGTTCAGTGGTTTTGTCATCAAATTCATCCAAAAAGCCTTGTTCTAATTCGGCAAAAGCGACTATTGCTTCTTCGATTGTTGTGTAGTCATGCTGTGCTAAATCTGCAATTCGACGGGCAGCGCCTGTCATTTCAGTAGCGTCATTTTGAATTCGTTTTTTTGTGACTCCCTCTGGAGTTGATTTTGCCCTTTGCGCAAACTGTTCTGAATAAAACTCAGCGAGCAAGGCTAGGTCGCCCGTGTCATTTTTTTGCTGTTGTTCATGGATACGCCCTTGTTCTGGCGTGGTCGGTTGTTTTGGGTGGTCTGGATTTGTCATAGTTTTGTTATTTAATCTGTTAATTATAGCTTAATTTTGACTTAATTTCAATCAAAAAGCGTTTTCGGAGTGACTGGAGGGAGCGGAGAAAACACCATATTCCCCCTTATCAAAAAAGAAAAAAGAAATTTACCTTTAAAGAAAAGTGTGTGGGCGTTAGCCCAAAAAAGGAAATGCATATTTCACTTAACTGGTTCTTATACGAACTTTTACCTGAACCACTTTTCGCAGTGGTAGTAGCATCTCCAGAAAATTAATCCGGTGATGATTCCCCAGATATAGCTTTGAATGAAGCCATAAATAAAGCTTAGGAAGTTTAGGCCTGTGTATCCGAAAAATGACATTCTCATAAGGTTTGTGTGCAATTCGAGAAGGTCTGCAGGAATTGCGAATCCCCAGAAAAAGCAGATGGCAAACATGATTGCAAAAAGTCCGCCGAGGGCCATTGCGAGTGGTTTTAGACGTAGAGTCATAGTGGTGGGGGTTAAGGTTGGTTTTATTGTAAGTCTTTCGTGGAGGATTGGCAAATTTTATAAGTAAAAAAGTGTCATTGGTTTTCCAATAACACTTTTTGATAGTTTAGTTTTTATCTTTACTTTGCTCCGGTTCTCTTTGTGATGATTGCTTCAGCAACAGAGCTTGGGACTTTTTCGTAGAAACCGAATTCCATTGTGTAGTTTCCGCGACCTTGTGTCATTGAGCGAAGGTCAGTTGCGTAACCGAACATTTCAGATAATGGAATAGTAGCTTTGATGAATTTGACCATCGTTCTGTCTCCTGTTTCAAGAATTTGTCCACGTCTTGAGCTGATGTTTCCCATTACATCTCCAAAATAATTTTCAGGAACAACAACTTCCACTTTCATGACAGGTTCAAGAATAACAGGGCTTGCGGCTTTTGCTCCACTTTGGAAGGCGATTGATGCTGCAATTTTGAATGCCATTTCAGATGAGTCAACATCATGGTAACTTCCATCGATAAGTTCTGCTTTGATGTCTACGACAGGATATCCTGCAAGAATTCCTCTTGTAAGGGCTTCCTGTACACCTTTATCGACAGCTGGAATAAATTCTTTTGGAATTTTTCCTCCGACGATTGAGTTTTCAAATTCGTATCCTTTTCCAGGTTCTTGTGGATAAAGTTTCATTATTACGTGTCCGTATTGTCCACGACCTCCTGATTGTTTTGCGTATTTTTCTTCACATCTTACTTCTTTTGTAATCGTTTCTCTGTATGCAACCTGTGGGGCACCGATGTTTGCTTCAACTTTGAACTCTCTTCTCATACGATCGATAATGATATCAAGATGAAGTTCTCCCATTCCAGCAATAATTGTTTGTCCTGTTTCTTGGTCTGAATTAACCCTTAGTGTTGGATCTTCTTCAACAAGTTTCTGAAGAGCAAGTCCCATTTTTTCTTGATCGGCTTTCGTTTTTGGTTCAACTGCAATTCTGATAACCGGTTCCGGGAATGTGATTGATTCAAGTAGTAGGGGATGAGCAGGATCACAAAGTGTGTTTCCTGTAGTTGTGCTTTTTAGTCCGACTAATGCGGCGATATCTCCAGCATGTACAACTTTGATTTCTTCTCTGTTGTTTGAGTGCATTTGAAGAATACGACCGACCCTTTCTTTGCTGTCTTTTGATGCATTTAGAATGTAGCTTCCTGATTCAAGTGTTCCTGAATAAACACGGAAGTAACAAAGTGATCCAACGTATGGATCTGTTGCAATTTTGAATGCTAATGCTGAGAATGGTTCTTTACCGTCCGGATGTCTCAAAATTTCTTCTCCTGTTTTGACGTCATGACCTTTGATAGGAGGTAGATCGTGTGGTGATGGAAGGTATGCGCAAACTGCGTTCAAAAGGACTTGAACACCTTTGTTTTGTAGCGCTGTTCCACACATAACAGGGAAAAGTTTCGTATGAATTGTGGCTTGTCTTAGAGCGGCTTTTAATTCTGGAACTGAAATTTCTTGTCCGTTGATGAATTTTTCCATAAGTGCATCGTCGTGTTCTGAAACTTTTTCAACCAAAATAGCTCTGAATTTTTCCATTTTGTCTTTCATGTCTTCCGGAACTGGGATTTCTAGGACTGTTTCTCCTTTGTCTCCTTCAAATGCGTATGCTTTTCTTTCGATAAGATCAACCATTCCGCTGAAATCTTTTTCCATTCCGATTGGAAGTTGGATTGCGACTGCGTGTGGATTTAGTCTTGTGTGAATTGAATCTAAGCTCATGTAAAAATCTCCTCCGATCTTGTCCATTTTATTGATGAACGCAATACGAGGAACATCGTATTTATCCGCTTGTCTCCATACTGTTTCGGATTGTGGTTCTACTCCCATCGCTCCGTCGAAAACGCAGACACCTCCGTCAAGTACACGAAGAGAACGTTCTACTTCAACAGTGAAGTCAACGTGCCCTGGAGTATCGATAAGATTGATTTTATATTTTTCTCCGTCCGGTGTTGTCCAAAAACAAGTTGTTGCGGCAGATGTGATTGTGATTCCTCTTTCTCTTTCCTGTTCCATCCAGTCCATTACAGCGGCTCCTTCATGTACTTCTCCAATTTTGTAGGATTTCCCTGTGTAGAATAGAATACGTTCTGAAACCGTTGTTTTTCCGGCATCAATATGCGCAATGATACCAATGTTGCGTAAATTTCTTAACTCGTCTGCCATTGTTTTTTGGTGATTAAAGTTTGTAAAAGTTTTTTAGTATTTCGCTAAATGAGCGAAGGCTTTATTTGCTTGTGCCATGCGATGTGTATCTTCTTTTTTCTTGAAGGCTGTTCCTTGTTCACTTGAAGCTTCTGTGATTTCGTTTGCTAGGCGTTGAGCCATAGTTCCGCTTTTTTTGTTTCTTGATGCTTGGATTATCCATCTGCATGCTACTGCCAATTGTCTGTCCGGCTTAACTTCTATTGGAATTTGGTAAACCGCACCTCCGATTCTTTTTGCTTTTATTTCAAGCTGAGGTTTTACATTTTCAATGGCTGTTTTGAATACTTTTTCCGGATCTCCTGAAGTTTTTTTGCTGATAAGTTTTAGTGTGTCGTTGAAAATTTTCCTAGCTGTTGATTTCTTTCCTGCAAGCATTATGTAGTTGATGAACTTTTCTTGCATTGGGGAAGATTCTTCCGGGATAAACTTTTTGATTGCTTTATAATTTGCCATATTGGATTGTCTTTATTTTATGGATTTACTTTTTAGGTTTCTTTGTGCCGTATTTTGATCGGCTCTTGTTTCTTTTTTGTACACCTTGTGTGTCGAGGCTTCCTCTGACAATGTGGTACTTAACTCCAGGTAAATCTTTAACTCTTCCTCCTCTTATAACCACAACTGAGTGTTCTTGCAAATTGTGTCCTTCCCCTGGAATATATGCTGAAACTTCAACTCCATTTGTAAGACGAACTCTGGCGATTTTACGCAAAGCTGAGTTCGGTTTTTTTGGAGTCATTGTTGTAACTCTTGTACATACACCACGTTTTTGAGGACATGATAATACGTTTGATTTTGTCTTCAAATGATTGAATATTGATTGAAGAGCAGGGGATTTGCTTTTTGTGGAAGCATTCCTTCTTGGTTTTCTGATTAGTTGATTTATTGTTGGCATGTGAAATTTATTAGATATATGCCTGATTTTTGCTTGGTTGCCTTCGCGACACTCGCTGAGTGCTCGGCTAATTTATATTAAGTTTTTGCGAAAAGCAAGACAAAACTATATTACAGGTAAGATTCTTTTTTCTTCTTCAATTATTTCTTCGATGGCTTCAGCTTTTTTTTCAAGTGTTTCGAGTGATTTTATTTTCTTTCTTACTTCTTCGACAAGCTCTTTGTTTTTTCTTCGGTATGTTTCTCCGGCTGGGATAAGTTTTCCGATGATTACGTTTTCTTTTAGTCCTTCCAACTTGTCAACTCTGCTTGTTGTAGAGGCCTCAACGAGGACACGAATTGTCTCTTGGAATGATGCCGCAGACAGCCAGCTGTCTGTGTGTAAAGCGACTCTGGTAAGTCCTAGAAGTAGACGTTCTCCTTTTGCTTTTCTTTTTGATTTTGCGTTGATTCTGTTGAACTTGATAATGTCTGAAATTTCTCCTGGTAGGAATTCTGTGTCTCCGCCATCGATAACACGCATTTTTGAAAGCATTTGTCTTGCAACGATTTCGATGTGTTTATCATTGATACTTTGTCCTTGTGATGCGTAAATTGTTTGGACCTCAGTGACAATATATTTTTGAACTGTGTATGTGTCTGTAAGTCTTAATAGTTGTTTTAGGTCAAGATGTCCGTTTGTAATAGGTTGTCCTTTTGTAACGAGAGTGTTGTCTTTGATGATTACACTTCTTCCGGCTGGGACTTTGTATATTTTTTGGATAGGGCCTTCGCTTCTGATTACGATTTTTTCTGCAGTTGCTTCTGTGACTTTTCCGCTTCCGTCAGCCTTGATTGTGTTTTTTGATCCTTCCGCTTTTGCGATGATTGTCTTTTCGTTTACTTTGTCTCCTTTTTTTACAATTGGTTCAAGTTCTCCGATCATTAAGTATTCGACTTCAATTGAATCTAAAGAAGTAACTGTAAGTTCTGTTTGTTTTCCTTTTTGTGAAACTCTTAGTTTTCCTGCGATTTCAGAAATGATTGCAGGTCTCTTTGGGGTTCGTGCTTCGAATAATTCTTCAACACGAGTCAAACCTTGCGTGATGTCTCCACCTTCGGCAACTCCTCCCATATGGAAGGTTCTCATAGTAAGCTGAGTTCCCGGTTCACCGATACTTTGAGCGGCGATGATTCCAACTGCGGTTCCAAGGTCAACTTCTTTGTTTGTTCCAAGGTCTTTTCCGTAACATTTAATACAAATTCCTCCTTCTGTTTGACATGTCATGATTGAACGAACGAGTGCTTCGTTTACACCATATTCTTGGATGTCTTTTAGGGTGCCTTTTTCAATAATTAATTCTTTTTTTAGAATGACTTTGCCTTTTGGATCTTTCAAATCTTCTGAAAGAGTTCTTCCGTAGACTCTTGTTTCAAATTTCTCTCCGATTTTTTCTGATTCTTCACGAGTGATTTTGTGTGTGTGTGAACATCCACAATCGTATTCTCTGATGACGGTATCCTGATTTGAATCAACTAAACGACGTGTTAGGTAACCGGCTTCAGCAGTTTTAAGGGCTGTATCTGATTTACCTTTACGTCCTCCATGAGTGGCGATGAAGTACTCAAGAATTGTAAATCCTTCTTTAAGGTTGGATTTTACTGGAAGTTCGATAGTTTTTCCGGCTGGATTTGCAACGAGTCCTTTTATACCGCAGAGCTGAGTGATTTGTCCCCAGTTACCACGGGCTCCAGAGTCGATCATATAGAAAATGCTGTTTGATTCTTCAACACTCTTGACCATAACGGCCATGATGTCTGATTTTGCTTTTGTCCAGATTTTGATTGTGTGCAAATATCTTTCATCGTCGGTAATAAGACCTTTCCAGTATTGGTTGTTGATCTGTTTTACTGTTTCTGACGCATTGTCGATGATTGCAGTTTTTTCTTTTGGAATAACCATATCGTTTTGAGCGATTGAAATTCCTGATTTTGTTGCAAATTTGAATCCGATGTCTTTCAAATTATCTGCAAGGATTGCTGTTTTTGCTTCTCCAAGGTATTCAAAACAATCCGTAACAAGACTTGAAAGTTGTTTCTTTCCCATGTTTTCGTTGTAGTAGGGAAGTCCTTTTGGCATGAAGCTGTTGAAGATAAGTCTTCCTACAGTTGTTTCGCGAATTTCTCCATCAAATCTTGCTTTTATTGGTGCGTGAAGAGTGACGTGATCGCTTTGGTAAGCGAAAACTGCTTCTTCAGTGCTTGCAAATACCATTCCTGCTCCTTTTGAGTCTTTGATGAGTCTTGTTAGATAGTAGCATCCCAAAACCATATCTTGGATAGGCGTAACGATAGGTTCTCCGGCTGATGGTTTAAGTAGATTCTTTGTGGAAACCATGAGAGATTTCGCTTCAAGCTGTGCATTCTTTGAAAGTGGTACGTGGATAGCCATTTGATCTCCATCGAAATCGGCATTGAAGGCCGCACAAACGAGTGGATGAACCTGAATAGCTTTGCCTTCGATAAGAATTGGTTGGAAAGCCTGAATACCAAGTCTGTGAAGCGTAGGAGCACGATTCAAAAGTACGTAATGATCTTTTGTGACTTCTTCAAGAATATCCCAAACCTCACGTTTTGATGATTGGATTAATCTTTCTGCGTTTTTAATATTGTGAGCATATCCGTCGCGAATAAGTCTTCCGATAATGAATGGTTTGAATAGTTCAAGAGCCATAATTTTCGGAACTCCACATTGATGTAGTTTTAGTTTTGGTCCAATGATGATAACTGAACGTCCTGAGTAATCGACACGTTTTCCAAGCAAGTTTTGTCTGAAACGTCCTTGTTTTCCTTTCAACATATCTGAAAGAGAACGAAGTTTTCGTTTGTCTCCTGATGAGAAAACTGTTTTTCCTTGTCTTGCACTGTTATTTAGAAGTGTGTCGACCGCTTCCTGAAGCATTCTTTTTTCATTTCGGCAGATTACTTCCGGTGCACCGATTGAAAGAAGTCTCTTTAAACGGTTGTTCCTGTTGATTACACGTCTGTATAGATCATTCAAATCTGAAGCCGCAAATCTTCCTCCGTCGAGCTGTACCATCGGTCGAAGATCTGGTGGGATTACAGGAAGAACCATCATTATGAACCATTCTGGACGAATGTCTGCTTTAAGCAAGCTTCCTGCCAATTTGATTCTTTTGATGATTTTTTTCTGTTTTTGTCCTGTTGATTTTTTGGATTCTTTGTTTAAGTCTTCGATCAATTTTGCCAAGTCAACTGAAGCAATAATTTCGCGTAGCGTTTCAGCTCCTGTGCCGGCCTTGAAGACGTGACCGAATTTCATTGCAAGTTTTCTGTATTCGATTTCGGAATAAACTTTTCCGACTTTCATTTTTTCCAAAGCTTCTTTCATCTCTGAATGTTGATAGTCGAGTTCTTCCGCTCGTCTTGCGAATTCTTTTTCGATTTCAATTTCTTTTTTCTTTTTGTCTTCTGCTGTTTTTGCGCTTTCCGCTGTCAAAAGTTCGTCTTTGAAATCTTTTTGAATCGTTTTTTTCTGACTCTTGTATTCTGTGTGAACTGTTTCTAAAGCTGAAAGTCTTTCTTTTTCATCAACGTGTGAAACTACGTATGCCGCAAAATATACAACTTGTTCCAATGTTTTGATTGGAAGGTCTAGAAGAAGACCGATTCTGCTTGGTGTAGATCTCAAAAACCAGATGTGAGTTACCGGAACAGCAAGTTTGATGTGTCCCATTCTTTCTCTTCTTACTGCGGATTTTGTGACTTCGACTCCACACTTTTCACAAACTACGCCTTTGTATCTGATTCTTTTGTATTTTCCGCAATAACATTCCCAATTTTTTGTTGGTCCGAATATTTTTTCACAAAATAGACCGTCTCTTTCCGGCTTTTGTGTGCGGTAATTGATCGTTTCCGGTTTCTTTACTTCACCGTGTGACCATGAAAGTATTTCCTCCGGAGATGCAACTGCAAGTGTAATTGCATTGAAAACTTCGGATTTCATGTTCTTGTTCTGATCTTGGTTTCTTGGAGCTCTGTCCGATGAAACTTGTTCTTTGGTTGTTTTTTCTTTACCCATAGTGTTTATAAAGGTTTAATTGTTTTATTATTAGAGACCTAAGTCTTTATCAATGTCAGTTGGGGCGCTTTGAGAATCTTGAGGTGAAGATTCTTTATCTAAAGGTTCTTCAGAGGTCTGATAATGTGTGCCCTCTGTGATTTCCTCTTCATTTGGAATGTATTCTCCTTCTTCCGCTCTTCTTTTTTCCAAAATTACAAGATCTTGAACTACGATTTCAGTTTTGAATTTTTTTATTCCTTCAGGACTGTCCCAGCTTCGTGTTTTTAGGTATCCTTCAACATAAACAAGGTTTCCTTTTCTGATGTAATTCGCACAAATTTCAGCAAGGTGTGCCCATGCTACACATTCGTGGAATTCTGTAGATGCTTTTTTGTCGTTTCCTTTTGTAACCCATTGGCGGTTTGTTGCAACTCCGAATGTTGTTACGCTTTGTCCGTTTGGAGTTTGTCTTAGTTCAGGGTCGCGAGTAAGGTTTCCGATGATTATTACTTTATTTATTGATCTCATGAATGTAATGTTATTTGATGTGGTTTAGCGATAAGGATTATTTTTCGTCTTCGTCGGGTGCTAATTCATCCGCCAAGACTCCTAAATCTTCATCGATATTATCTTCATCTATACCTTCAAGCTTACCTTCTCCAATGGAAGTATCTCCGCTTTCTTCTGCGATTTCTGCCTTTATGGCTCCGGGAACTCCGTCTCTTATTTCAGGATCTTCTTTGAGGATTTCTTCCTCGTCCATTTCTTCTTCAACTTCTCCTGTTTGAATAAGTCTTACGGAAAGCCCAAGACTTTGAAGTTCTTTTACAAGAACGTTGAAAGATTCAGGTATTCTAGGCTTCTTGATCAATTCTCCTTTTACAATTGATTCGTAAGCTTTAGATCTTCCGTAAACGTCATCTGATTTGATCGTAAGCATTTCTTGCAAAACGTGAGCGGCTCCGTATGCTTCAAGTGCCCACACCTCCATTTCTCCGAATCTCTGTCCTCCATGTTGAGCTTTACCTCCAAGTGGTTGTTGTGTGACAAGAGAGTAAGGTCCAACTGAACGAGCATGGATTTTGTCTTCAACCAAGTGATGAAGCTTCATCATGTATGCGATACCGACTGTGACTTTTCTGTCGAATGCTTCTCCTGTTTTTCCATCATAAAGTGTGATTTTTCCGTCTTCAGGAAGTCCGGCTTTTTTCAATTGTTCTTGAATTTTAGCTGTTGGAATTCCGTTTAACGCAGGCGTTGCGATTGTTATTCCAAGTTCTTTTGCGGCCCATCCCAAATGTGTCTCAAGGATCTGTCCGATATTCATACGAGAGGATACTCCAAGTGGATTTAGGACGATATCTACAGGTCTTCCATCAGGCAAGAATGGCATGTCTTCTTGCGGAACGATGATAGATACGACTCCTTTATTTCCATGACGTCCGGCCATTTTATCTCCGACTGAGATTTTTCTTGTTTGTGCAACGTCTACTCTGATTTGTTTCAAAACTCCTGTTTGTAATTCGTCTCCGTTTTCTTTTGTGAATAATTGAATAGCAACGATCTTTCCTCCTTCTCCTCCCGGAAGTCTTAGAGATGTGTCTTTAACGTCTCTTGCTTTGTCTCCGAAGATCGCTCGAAGAAGTCTTTCCTCTGCGGTTAATTCTGTTTCTCCTTTTGGAGTAATTTTACCTACAAGGATGTCTCCTTCATGAACTGTTGCTCCGATTCTAACGATACCGTCTTCGTCCAGATCTTTTAGTTTGATTTCTCCAACGTTTGGAATGTCTCTCGTAATGATTTCAGCTCCAAGTTTTGTTTCACGTACGTCGACCGTGAATGTTTCGATATGAATTGAGTCGTAAAGTCCTTCTCTTACAATTTTTTCTGATAAAATTACTGCGTCCTCAAAGTTGTAACCTTCCCATGGGAGGTAAGCGACAAGTAGATTTTGCCCTAGAGCAAGCTCTCCATTGTCGATTGCAGGTCCGTCAACCAAGACGTCTCCTCTTTTGATATGTTGTCCTTTGTCGACTTTTGATCTTTGGTGAATACATGTTCCTTGGTTTGATCTGTGGTATGTTGTAACTTTGTACGTAACTTGTTTTCCGTTTTCATATACGATCGTGATTTGGTTTGCATCAACATATGAAACGACTCCATCCATTTCTGCTAGGATGATTTGTCCTGAGCTTTTTGCCGCTATTTCTTCAATACCTGTTCCGACGATAGGCGCCTTTGGAGATACCAAAGAGACAGCCTGACGTTGCATGTTTGAACCCATCGATGCACGAGTGTTATCATCATGCTCAAGGAATGGAATAAGCGCAGTAGTGATTGAGATAATTTGTTTTGGAGAGACGTCGATATGCGTTACGTCATTGACGTGAGCAAGTAAAGGTTCTCCGTTTTTTCTGGCTGAAACGCGAGTGTTTGTGAATTGTCCGATTTCGTCCAATTCTGAATTCGCTTGTGCAATAATTAGTTCTTGTTCGGAATCAGCATCATAATATTTGATGCTATCTGTGATATATGGACGAACTTTTATTTCGTCAATTTTTACTTTTGCGATTCTTTTTGCTGATTCTTTTGTGACAACTTCTCCGGCTTTTGCAATTATTTTGCCTTTATCGTCGATTGATTCTCGTAGAATTCTTCCGGTAAGATTTTTTTCGCCGTTTTTTATTACGGCTGAAACTTCACGGAAAGGTGTCTCAATGAAGCCATATTCATTTACTTTTGCGTATGTGGCCAAGTGGACAACAAGTCCGATATTTGGTCCTTCAGGAGTGGCGATAGGACAGATTCTTCCGTAATGGGAAGGATGCACGTCACGAACATCGAAGGATGCACGTTCTCTGGAAAGTCCTCCCGGACCCATCGCTGAAAGTCTTCGTTTGTGTTCAAGTTCTGAAAGTGGATTTGTTTGATCCATGAACTGTGAAAGCTGTGAACTTGCGAAAAATTCTCTTAGCGCCGCTGTAATAGGACGTGAATTTACAAGTTGCGTAGGAGTTACAGTTTCAAGATCCATAACGGTCATTCTGTCTTTTGCAATTCTGTCTGTACGTAAAAGTCCAACGCGGAATTTGTTTTGTACAAGCTCTCCGACAGGTCGAATTCTTCTGTTTGAAAGGTGATCGATGTCGTCCGGTGCCATTTCTCCGTTGTTTAACCTCATCAAATGTTTAAGGATTTGTACTAAATCACTTACTTGGAAAGTGTGATATTGTTTTTTGTTTGGGACAGTTATCGCAAATCTTTTGTTTAATTTGTATCTTGCAACCGGACCCATGTCATATTTTCGATAGTCGAAAAACATTGAGTCTATCAGGTTTTTCGCGTTTTCAGCTGTTGCTAAATCGCCGGGACGAATTTTTTTATAAATATTCTGGTATGCTTCTTCCGGTGTTTCCGCTTGGTCTTTTCCAAGGGTTAATGTGATCGAATCTTGCTCGATGTCTTTTATTTCGTCTTTGAATAGGTCTCCGATTTCTTTGTCTGTTTTGTATCCGAATACTCGAAGTAGGGAAGTGATCGGGATTTTTCTTTTTCTGTCGATTTTTACTGTGATAATTCCTTTTTTGTCTGTTTCGATTTCAAGCCATGCTCCACGTTTTGGAATAATTTTTGCGCTGTGTAGTCCCGGAGCGGCTGGGTTTTTTGAGAAGAAAACACCCGGTGAACGTACGATTTGGCTCACAACTACTCTTTCAATTCCGTTTACGATGAATGTTCCACGATTTGTCATCAGTGGAATGTTTCCTAGAAATACATCTTGCTCTTTAATTTCACCTGTCTCTTTGTTTATAAGCTGTACGTGTACTTTTAATGGAGCTTCGAAAGTAATGTTTTTCTTCATTGCTTCCTCGGCGTTGTATTTGATTTCTCCTAATGAGTGGTCTAAAAATTTTAGCTCAAGTTTTTTTCCTGAGAAATCTTGGATAGGGGAAATTTCGTCTAATAATTCACGAATTCCTTCTTCTAAAAACCATTTGTAAGAATTTGTTTGTACTTCGATAAGTCCTGGAATAAGTACGTTTTCATCAATTTGAGGAGTAATGTGTTTTCGCTTGCTCCTTGTCATAATCAATTCTTGCTTAATCGGAATTTCCGAAGGCAAAACCATATCTTTTTTCTTTTCCGGAGCGGCCTTAGGTGTCTTTTTTTTGGCTTTCTTCAAAGATTTTTCCGCTTTTTTCAAAATTTTCTTCTCTTTTTTCGGAGAAGCTTTTTTGACAATAGCTTTCGCTACTTTTTTTGCGGATTTTTTTATCTTTGAATCTTTTTTTGAAAGCGCTTTTGAAGATTTTTTAAGTGTTTTTTTTGCTTTTGGCATAATAAAAAAGTGGTCAAAGTTTGCATAATAATTAAGACCAAACTTGCCACAACACATTCGTATCTAAAGGTCTTTGTGATTAGTCACCGTCGTGACTTCATCACCGCCTAATTCTATGGTATTTTGACAGGAAGTCAAGAGAATTTTAAAGATAGTTTTTGTAAGATTATTAATTTGTGAAATACTTCATTTATAAAATATAACTAAAGAATAAATGCCTGCTCCAAAAAAATTGATAAAGGAAATAAAATCCGTAAAAGAGCTTTTGAATGAGGGAAATGTTCTTTTGAATTTAACGATTCAGGATTTGGATTTTAAGAAGGAAAAATTGGATTGGGCTAATATAAAATTGGCGAATACTACTTTTCTTGGATGCGATATGGACGACGAGACGGAATCGATTTTGAGGCAGAAGGGAGCCATAATCTATCCTAAGGTTGTGGGGCTTCCTTATAATCCTTATCGAAAAAGTCTTTATACTTGGGAAGAATTGATACAGGGAAATGATATGGAAAGTGGGGAAATTTTGGATACGAAAATTTATAATCATTTTGTGTCTTTTAAAAATTCCGGAGATATTAATGAAGCGCTTTGCGAGAGGATTCATGATCATGCGATTGATGATGCGATTTACGATATTATTGGGATTGGGGAAGATGGCATGACAAAAAAGAAATGTGTTGGAATAATGGGAGGGCATAGTGTTTTGCGTGATGATCCCGCTTATGAAAAAGTTGCGATGGTTTCGAAGAAATTGGCGGGAAAAGGGTATTTGATTTTGTCTGGTGGAGGTCCTGGAATTATGGAGGCGGCGAATCTTGGGGCTTATCTTGCAGGGAAAACGGATGCTCAACTAACGGAAGCTATAGAAATTTTGAAGGTTGCACCAAGATATCAGGATGAAAATTATATAGTGCAATCCAAAAAAGTTATTGATATGTATCCTACTGGAGTAGAGAATATTGCGATTCCTACGTGGTTTTATGGGCATGAACCTTTGAATATTTTTGCGACAAGTATTGCAAAATATTTTTCAAATGCGATTCGTGAGGATGTTCTTTTGGCGGTTGCTTTGCATGGAATTATTTATGGGCCGGGAAGTGCGGGAACTGTTCAGGAAATATTCACTGATGCGGCGCAGGATCATTATTCGAGCTTTGGATGGGTGAGTCCGATGATCTTTTTTGGAAAGAAATTTTGGAGTGAGGACTGCAAAGTTTATGAATTAGTTTCGGATTTGTCGAAAGGCTTAAAGTATCATGATATGTTGGCGATTTCTGATGACACAGATGAAGTTGTGAAGTTTATTGAGGATCATCCGCCGGTGAAGGGGTAGGGATTTATTGTGTTAGCTGTTTCAATAATTCTTCTCCTTGGGGCCATTCTCCGAAACCTGTGTCTGCGTTTATGTGGCCGTGAGGGCCGATGTTTATTAGTTGTGAATTCCAAGATTTTGCGAAGAATTCGGCTCTTTCGGGACTCACCCATTTGTCGTTTGAACTTACGACCGTGATGCTTTTGAATGCTAGTTCTCGAATTGGCATTGGGGCAAAACCTTTTATTTTTTCCGGATTCATGAAATCTTTTTGAACGACTTTTATCAGTTTGGATATTTTTTAAGCAAAAGACTTTGCCAATGATTTGGCCCTGAATCTTGCCAGCCGGGGAGGATTAGGATTGTTTGGTTCATTTTAATGCTGTGATTGGATCGACTTTTGAGGCGGTGTTCGCTGGGATGTAGGCGGCGATTATGCTCAAGCAGATACCGAATGCGAGGGTTGCTATTATTATTTCCGGAGTGATGCAGAAGAGAGTTTTTGGGAGTAGGATGGTATTTCTTAGTTCGGTTGTGATGTATTTGTCGAAGATGATGCTTGCCAAAATTCCTGCGCCGATTCCTATTGTGCTGCCGATTAATCCGATGAATCCGGCTTCTGACATTATCAAAAGTTTGATTTGTTTGCGTGTTGCTCCGAGTGCGCGAAGTAGTCCGAGTTCTTTTCTGCGTTCTGCGATTTGGCTTAGGAATGTTCCAATTATTGCTATGCCTGAAAGTAGAATTATTATTAAACTTATAAGTCCAAGTCCTATCGATAAATATGAAATTTTTGCTTGAACTTCTTTTAAATCTTTTGTGAAATATTGTGTGGAAAGTCCGAGATTTTCTATTTCTTGGGCGATTTGTGTTGTCTTGTTTTGGTCTGATGTCTCAACAAAAAGCTCTGTGTATGAATTGTTTCCTGATGGTGCGTAATATCTGTTTAATGTGTTTAATATTTCGAGTGGAATTGTAGGTCCGAGTAGGCTTGCTTTGTCTGAGAATCCGACGATTTTTAGTGTGATTTGTGTGGATTTGTCGTTTCCTGAAGATCCGAAAAATGTAGAAAATCTTGGATAAAAAATCATTTCTTTTCCGATAAGATCTTCCTCGGAGAGGAGCGGAAGGCCTTGTGGAGAGGCCACGGAGAGATTGTATAACTCAAGAATTTTGCGTGGAAGAATTGCAGGATATGGCTCTTCTGAGGATTTCCATGTCTCTTCGTTTGGGATTTCGTCTTTTATGAATTCGTATGGAACGCCGAAAACCATTGCGTCTGTGAGTACGCCGATGCCTATGAGTTGGACTTCGATTGATGAGAAATTTCCGAATTGAATTTCCGGATAAATATTTTTTATTCCATTAATTTTTTTTATGTCTTCAATTGTTTGGTCTGTTAGTTTTCCTTTTTCGGATTTTGTAAGAAAAGATACGAGACCGGTTTTGTCTAAGCGTGGCCTGACAATTATTTGATTTAACGGATTTTGTTTTGCCGTTTGTTCTGTTGAGGCTTTGTTTATGCCGTTTATCATTGTCACAAAAAGAAAAATCGATGCGACGCCGATCGCGATAGAAATTATCGAAAGGGTTGTGCGTGAGCGATGGGCGATGAGGCTTCTAATTGCGATTGATATCATTTTTTTATGTTTTAGCGACGTTTTATTATTCCGTCTTCAATGTGGATTATGCGCTTTGCAAGCCGTGCAATCTCTTTGTCATGAGTTGCGATTATGAGAGTAATGTTGTGTGTTTTTTGTAAATTTTTTAGTAGAGTTATGATCGCTTCGCCTGTTTCTTGGTCGAGGTTTCCTGTCGGTTCGTCTGCAATTATTATTTTTGGTTTGTTGATTAGAGCTCTTGCTATAGCGGTTCTTTGCTTTTCTCCTCCTGAAAGTTCATTTGCTAAAGCGTATGATTTTTTTACCAATTTCACTTCTTTCAAAAGTGCGTCGGCGTAAGCCTGTACATCATGAGTGTGTCCGTCGAAAAGAGTTGGAAGTAATATATTGTTTCTTACCTTTAAAAATGGTTCGAGGTGAAATTCTTGAAAAATGAATCCGATTTCTTTGTTTCTGTAATGAGAAAGTTCGTCGTCGTCCATGTGTTTCAAATCGAAATCATTGATGAAAACTTTTCCTTTTGTCGGGGAATCGAGTCCGCCGATTATGTTTAGAAGAGTTGTTTTGCCGGAGCCGGAAGGGCCTGTGATAGCGACAAATTCGCCTTCCTTGATTTTGATGTTTACGTTAATTAAGGCATCTGTTTTTGATTTTCCAGAACTGAATTTTTTGTAAACATCTTGTAAAACAATCATGATTTTTTCGCGGAGAAAGCCGCGTGTTATTTTTTTGTAATTTCTGTGCGACCTCCCATGTATGGGCGTAAAACTTCCGGAATTGCGATATTTCCTTCTTTTGTTTGGTAGTTTTCGATAATTGCGACGAGCGTTCGTGCGCTTGCCATTGCGGTTCCGTTTAGAGTGTGTAGATATTCATTTTTGCTGTCTTTGTTCTTGTATTTTATTTTTGATCTTCGTGCTTGAAAGTCTGTGCAATTTGAGCAAGATGTAAGTTCTCGGAATTTTTCTTGAGTCGGGATCCAAACTTCGATGTCGTATTTTTTTGCGGCAGGATAACCTAAATCGCTATCACAAATATTTAAAACTTGGTAATGAAATCCAAGTTCTTGCATGATTTCTTCTTCTACTGATCTGATTAATTCGTGTTCTTCTTCAGATTTTTCAGGGTCGCAGAATGAGAACATTTCTATTTTGTCGAATTGGTGAACGCGAATTATTCCTGTTGTGTCTTTGCCGTATGAACCTGCTTCGCGCCTGAAGCATGTGGAAAATCCTGCGTATCTGATTGGTAATTTTTCTTCTTCAAGAATTTCTGTTGCGTGTAGCATTGTTAGTGGAACTTCCGAAGTTCCAACTAGAAAAAGATTGTCTTCGCCCGGATTTACGGAATAGATTTCGTTTCTATCTGCAGGGAAAAACCCTGTTGCGTACATTGCTTCTTCTTTTACTAAAACCGGTGGAATCACGGGAGTGAATCCTTTTTGTGTGAGTTTGTTCATCACATATTGAAGGAGTGCAAGTTCTAAAAGTGCGGCGTCGCCTTTTAGATAATAAAAACGAGCGCCGGAGGCGCGAGTTCCTCTTTCGATATCGATGATGTCGAGTGATTTTCCAAGCGCAATGTGATCTTGAGGTTCAAAGTCAAATTGTGGCTTCTCTCCATGTGTTTTTACGACTACGCTTTCTGTCTCATCTTTGCCGTGCGGAGTTGATGGAAGGGTTGGATTTGGAATTCTGATTGCGATTTCGTCGATTTCTTTTTCCAGTTCTTCGATTTGCGGAGAGAGATTTTTTGCGGTTTCTTTTGTTTTTTTCATTTCTTCCATTAGTGCTTCTTTGTTCTCCGCTTTTGTAATTTCTTTTGAAACTTCATTTTGGCGAGCACGAAGACTTTCCAAATCTTGCATTAATTTGTTTCGTTTTTCGTATAGTTCGACCAGTTTTTTGATGTCTACATCCGCTTTTTTATTTTTTGCTCCGTCGATAAATTTCTCCGGATTTTCTATGATGTGTTTTACGTCTTGCATAAGATTTGGAGGTGAAATTTTAATTTGCTTTGCTGACATATGATCCATCGTCTGTGTTGATTTTTATCATGTCTCCTTCTTTCACAAATAGTGGAACTCTTACTACTGCGCCTGTTTCAATCGTAGCTTCTTTTGAGCCTCCTGTAGCGGTGTCTCCTTTTATTCCCGGAGTTGTTGTGGTGACTTTGAAATCCATTTTTGGAGGTAATTCGATGCTCGCAGGGGCTCCGTCAATGTGCATTGCGTAGCATTCTATTCCGTCTATTAAAAATCTTTTGTCGTTGCCAATAACGTCTGCAGGAAGTGAAAATTGTTCGTAGCTGTCGTTGTCCATGAAGTTGAAAGTTGAGCCGTCGTTGTATAAATATTGGCATCTTCTTTTGCTTATTTCTGCTTCATCTACCGATTCTCCAGCTTTAAAAGTGTATTCAATTACTTGGTTGCTTTTTAAGTTTCGAATTTTTGCTCTCGTGAAGGCTCCGCCTTTTCCAGGGTTTACAAATTGTGCTTCAATGATTAGCCATGTGCCGTTTTTGAAGTTTATTGCGAGGCCTTTTTTGATATCTGTTGTCATTGCCATAAAAATTTTAGTTAAGAATTTTTTTTAGTGGAAAGAGTAAAGTCTCGTCGATATTTTTTTTATCCATGAGAATCATGAACAATCTATCTATCCCAAGAGCTATGCCCGCGCATTTATGCTGAATGGATTCTAGACTAGCTAAAAATTCCCCGTCAATATCAAATATCGTTTTTTTGAGTTTTTTTCTTATTTTCTGTTCTTCGATCAGTCGTGTTTTTTGTTCTTTTGCGTCTGTGAGTTCTGAAAATGCGTTTGCGATTTCAACTCCTCCAATGTATAGCTCAAAACGTTCTGCGAAGAATGGATTTTTTGATGATTTTTTTGCGAGTGCAGCCTGAGTTGATGGGTAGTCGTAGACGAAAGTAGGCTTTTTCTTTCCTAAGTGTGGTTCTATTTCGTTTAAGAAAATTTTGAAGAAAATATCGTCCCAATCTTTGCAAAAATTTGTGTCTAAATTTTGTTTTTTTGCTGTGTTTTTTAGCTGTTTGAATGTTCTATTTTGATCAAGCGAGATTTTGCAGTATTTTTGGAAAAGTTCTTCGCATGAAAATTTTTCCCAAGGAGTTTTTAGATCTATTTTGTGATTTTGGTATGTTATTTGAGGGGTTTTTGCCAGTGTTTTTATTAAGTTTTCGCAATCTTTCATTAAATCTTTGTAGTTTGCTTTGATTCGATACCACTCAAGCATTGTGAATTCTGGATTGTGAAAATTTCCGCCAATTTCTCCATTTCTAAAAGTTTTTGTTAGTGTGAAAATGTTTCTAAAGTTTGCTCCGAGAAGTTTTTTCATTTGCAGTTCGGGGGAGTGATTTAGGAAAAGTTTTGTTTTTTTATTTCCGACAATGAGGTTTGTTTCGAATACGTTTAAATGTGGTTCCATGCCTGGAATCCGCACCATGATCGGCGTTTCGACTTCTAGGAATTTTTCTTTTTCAAAAAAAATGCGCAATGATTTTGTGAGTTTATTCCTTTCGATTGCTGTTTTTTTGTCGTAAATCATTTGGTTCGTTCCGAGAATTAATCCAGTTTGTATTTTCTTACATTTGAGCAGTAATTTTTTCCTTCTTTTTGGAAGACTTTGTATGTTTTTAATATTATTTCCATGGCTTTTTTATTGCTGCGTGCCACGTAAATATTATTCATGTCTTTTGGGCTTATTAGTCCTTGTTTTAGAGGATATTTCTTGAACCATTTTATGAGTGGTTCCCACATTCTTCCTACTAAAATTATTGGTAGTGGGCATATGTGTTGAACTTGTTCAAGTTGCCAAGTGTACATAAGCTCTAGGCATGTGCCTATTCCTCCTGGAGTTATTACGATTGCACTTGAGAGTGTCATGAAAGTGTCTAATCTTTTTGAAAATTTTGCAAAATGTTTGTGAACTTCTAAATATTCATTTTTTTCTGCTTCCCACGGTAGGTGAATTGTCAGTCCGATTGATTGTGCTCGCCTTGGCTTGTCTCCGGCTTCATGTCCTGCATTTGCGGCTTCCATAAGCCCTGGACCTCCTCCTGTTACTATATCAAATCCTTCGTGTCCGATGCTTTTTGCAAGATTGAATATTTGTTTGTAAATTTTGTCGTCTTTTTTTATCCTTGCTGATCCGAAAATCGTTACTCTGAAATCATTTCGTTTTAATAGGTCGCTGACACTGGCATGTTTCAATACTGGATCTCCTGATAGTGTTTTTTTTTCTTTTTTCATAAGTTTATAATTTTATTATTGCCTGCTTTGTAAGTTTTTTTGAATGTTCAACTCCTGGTTGATTGAAGGCATTGATGTTTAAAAATTCGCCAAGGAATGCGGTTGCTCCTTCGAATAACATAAATAATTCACCTAAAGTTTCTTCAGAAATTTTGTCTAATTTTATAGTTATGGTTGGGCGATGTGAGTCTTTTAATGATTTTTCTGTGGATGCTTTTTCGATGTTTATCAATTCGTTGAATGTAATGTTTTTTAAATTTTTATTTGGAATTTTTAATGTGTTTTTGAATTTTTCTATTTCGAAAAATATTATTAATTTGTCATTTGGTCCTTCGTGGAAAAGCTGACTTTGCGCATGTTGATCGGTTGCGCCGAGAGCGGGAACTATTGTGATTCCTGTGAAGACTTTCTTTCTTTTGTTGTCTAATTTTTTGCCTGTGCTTTCGCAAACGAGTTGTCTGACCCAGTCGGAAAAACTTGAAAGTGAGTTTGAATACGGGAATAAAATATTTGTTTTGAATCCTTTTCTGTAAAAATTGTGTTGTGTGTTTGCGAGCAAAAATGGCAGATTTTTTTTAGTGTCTTTTGATAGAAATCTGTTGCGCATTTTTTGTGCTCCTGTGATTATTTTTTTTATATCTATACCTATGAGTGCGGCGGGGAAAAGGCTTACTGCTGTTAAAACTGAGAATCTTCCTCCTACATTTTTTGGGACATCAAGTGTTTGGTAATTTTCTTTTTTTGCGAGTTCTTTTAGGTAGCCTTTTTCGGAATCAGTAATGAAAATAAAATGTTTTTTTGCATCGAGTTTCTTGTCTGTGACTTTTTTCTGGAAATAAAAAAATTGAGACAATGTTTCGAGTGTGTCTCCGGATTTTGATACTACAATGAAGAGTGTTTTTTTGATGTCGATTTTATTTTTTGTTTCTTTTATGAAATCTGGATCAACGTTGTCTATGACGAAAAGTTTTTCGTGAGCTAATGGTTTTAGCGCATTCTTAAGGCAAATAGTGCCTAGTGCTGAGCCGCCGATCCCTAAAACTACGAAGTGGTTGAAGTTGTTTTTTAGTTTTTTTGCGAGTGTTTCGACTTTTTCAAATTCTTTTTTATCGTCGATAATTTTGTAGAATCCTTGGTTTCTTTTTTCTATGTCTTTTAGGAATTTTTCTGGCGAACCTTTTGAATTTTTTAAATCGAGAGTCAGCATGTGAAAAAATATTAATTTCTTGTCTTAATATAGCGGATTTTTGAGTTAAAAGAAAAGTTTTATTTTAAATTTATGAGGACGAGTCCGATCATGATTAATGCGATTCCTATGAATTGTAAGACTGAAATTGCTTCTTTAAAGAAAAAATAGCCGACGATTGTGACTAAAATTACTGAAATGGCGATCCAGAGAATGTTTGTGATGGCCATGCCTTCGTACTTTAGTGAGAGTGCAAAAAAGAATCCTGCGCTTCCGAAACCGAGGATTGTGAGCGCGAGGAAAATCGGATTTTTATGTATGTTCCAAAGTTTCGCGAATATTATGGCAATGAGGTCGAGTGTGTTTATTGCGGCTACGAGAAGGTAAAATTTGGTCATGTAAATTTTTTATTTTGTGAGGTTTATATGGATGTCTATATTATTTTATCCACCAGTTTTTGAAGATTGTGATTGTGAGAGTGGAGAGGAAAAATCCGATTGAGGGGACGATGGCGTTTAGGAATGGATTTTCGAGATTTGCTGCGAAGAAAAATATTACGATGACAATGTATGTCAGGATCAGAATAACTAATTTGCGTGTCCATGAAGTCTCCCACGCTTTGTCGAGCTCGACTTTTTTGTTGCGGGTTTTGATTGTGTCGATTTCTTTTTGTAAGGAAGTGAGTGTTGGCATGTGGGATTATAATATGCCGGAATTTGTGGCGTTGCAAATTTGTGATTTTTTTGTTTAAAAAGCTTGCCTTTTGTGAATGATTTGGCTATTATGTTTGTGGAATTTGCTTTTGGCCGTGGTTTATACACCATAGATTGGCGGAAGGCTTTTTCTTGTCACTTCGTATTTTTCCAATTTTTTAAACTTGAGATGCAAACTATCTTGTATGTTAGTTTATATCTCGCAAAAGATGGTAACTAAATTTTTTGTTTACAAATTCTGTGAATTTTTTAAAGTTTTTTTGTCGTCGTTTTTTAATTTTCTTTCGAGCTTCTTTAGGTCTGTTTCTGGCGGAAGTTCTTCGGGTTTTATGCCTCTTTCAAGGAGGACACTTCTTACACTTTGATTATTTTTAATGTGTTCGCTAGAAATTTGTTTTTCATCTTTTAGATCTTTGTCTTTTAGATTGAAAACGGTGATTTCGGTTGCAAAATCTTTTGCTTTTATCGTGATGGTTGGGAGAAAATCTGCGAGTGGTCTGTTTTCTGGAATGCCAAGTTTTTTCTTCATTGCATTAGTATCATGTCCGCCAAATAAAGCGTTATCGCCTTTGCTTCTTATCACTGCGAAATTTTTTTCATTTCCTGTTTTTTCGAAAATGAGTTCTGAAAATTCTTTTTCTGAGAGTGAGAGTTTTTGTCTTGCGGAAAGTCTTTCCCAGTCTTTTATTCTTTCTTCGATTATTTCAAATTTTCTTGTTTGAACTGCAAAGTAGTTTTGCGCGAAGGCTATTTGTTCTTTTCGTGGATCTCCGTTTTGCGCGATGAGGTAGCAGGCGTAACGAGTCAGCATTATGTCGAAAATCTCTTTTGTGGCTCCAGAACCGATAGAAACCTTTTTCCCGGCGTCGGCAAAATGGTCCGAAATTTTATGCGTGGATTTTTCGCAGGCAGTTTTAGCTTTTTCAATAACTTGTGAAAAATTATCCCATTTGTCATATCCTAAAAGTTTTTGCAAATCTCTTGCAAACCAAAATTCAACTCCCTGTTCTGTTTTATGAGCGAATGATTCAAAATTTTCCGTTAGTGTTTGTATGATTTTCTTTTCCATGTGTGCGGTTGATTGATTTCGTCCGCATTATAGGTGAGCGTACACTCACCGTCAATAGAATTTTTATAAAAAAAGTTTATGATTTTTTTATGTTTTTTTGTAGGTATTCCTTGATATCAAATGAATCAAGTCCCAACTTTTTATCTAAATATAATGGATGATGTGGATGACCTTCTTTGCTTTTTTTGCCGATGGTATGCCAGTTAATTGAATGTTTTTTCGTTATTGAAACTATATCTTTTAAACATGAAAACAAATATTTTCTTTTACTGATGTTTGTGCCCCATGCTGCCCAAATATCAAATTTTCCTGTTTTTAAAAATGTTTCAATTTGTTTCAAATTTTCAAAATGGTACTCGCTATTAATTTCTAAATCTAAATTATTTGGATTTGTTGCCCTTTGTGGATATACGTTTAACATAAGCCATGAATTGTACTTCAAATCACGAGAAAATCTTTTTACGACAGTTAAAGTTCGATCTAAATTATCAGGTTCTGCGGTGCTTGGATTTATGCCGATGCATATTAAAGTTTTGTTACCTTTTTCTCCAAGTAAAAATCTTGCTTTGTTGTCGCTGGTTTTGGAATAGAGCCAGTGGGATTTCATTCTTTAGATTAATTATAAAGGATAATTTTACTTAGCTCGTGAACTGGCTAGGTAGCTATTATATGCTGTGATGCCTATTTTTCTCTTCTTCATGCTTTTCGATCATTTCTGAAATATCCTTCATTAAAAAGATTAATGTAGGTGCACCAATAAAATCTGGGAAAACAGGTGTTTTATTCAAGCTTTGAGTGATCGTAAATTTTTGCCATGTAATTGGATTTTTTATTGGAGGGGCTAAGTCAAATGTATTGTCATGAGCTGCTCCATTGCGTATGTGTTTTGCAAATTTAAAAACAGTACTGTTTTTGACAGCATTATGGTATTTCGAGCATTGCAAAATATCAAATATTGCTATGGCCATTAATCGGCTTATATTAGTGTAGTACATTTTTGTATTAGATTTTACGCGGGTTCCTTCTACTCTAAGTTTTACTTCTTTGTTGTATTTTTCTATCAAAGACCTTAGTTCTTTATTTTGTTCTAGTATTAATGCTTGAAAGTCTTTTTGTCCTATGAAGATCGTTCCGAGAATAAAAAATTCAAATATTTTTTTAATTGGATCGAAAAGTGAATGTAGTTTTATTTTAGAATAATCAGCTTCCATGTTGGTTCTAGTGTTAGAAATATGGATGAGCGAGCTAAATAATAATATAATTTTGTTTATGAATATATATCAGGATCAACATCTTTGAGTGAACTTACATATTTGTATATATCATACAATCTAACCTCGATATATTTTAGCATTTTTCTACTTCTCCGTAATTCGATGTATATACCAATTAAAATAATTAAGGCAAGACTTATAAGTATTTCCATAGATATGTTGTTAATTATAAAATTATTTTACTTGGATCGGAAACCGGCTAGTGTTAAAATTATTTTTTTCTGTTTTTTATCCAAACTATGAACTTTGTAATTATGTAACTAATGAAGAACCAGAAGGCTATTAGGCTAAAGCTTTCTTGGCCGAATGGAGATCTAACTAGACTTGTTGTTTCTAGGAATGCGAGTGGCAATGTTATGAAGAAGGATAATGCAAAGAATTTTTCTAGATCCATATAGTTGTTATTAATTATTTTAATCTATTTGTGTGTAGCCTTGTTGTAGGCAATATCCTATGCAATATTGATCTGCTTCTTCTTGAGTGTTGAATTCTTTGTTCAAACTATCCGTTTGCATATTGCTAGTAGGACCATCTTCAATTGTTCGTGTATATACTGGAGTCCATTTCTCGGTTTTTGGATTTTTTTCAGAAGCTGGTTTGAAGAAAGTTTGCATTTTATTTGAAATTAAGAAGTAATTTTGTATCCATTTTAATTCTCCTTCTCCTTTTTCTCATCCACAACCTCCGCCTCTACTACATCATCATCGCCTTTTTTGCTTTTCTTTTTGTCGCCTTTTTTGTAGACTTTGACGTCGTCGTCGGCTTCGTTTGGGGAACCCTCTTCACTGTCCGCTCCGCTAGCATCGCTGCTAGGTTCGCTTCCTTCTGCGCCTGCAGGTTGTGCGGAGGCTTGGGCGGTTTTGTATAGTTCGGCACCGATTTTTTGGATTTCTTGGCTCAAGTCTTCGTAAGGTGTTTTGATTTCTTCGAATGTGGCGTCTTTGTTTCCTAACACTTTTGTAAGGGTTTCGATTTTTTCCTTGATTGGTTTTGTGAGTTCGTCAGAGACTTTGTCGCCAGCGTCTTTGATTGCTTTTTCCGATTGAAGGATCAAGCTTTCGGCTTGGTTTTTCAGTTCAATCATTTCCTTTTTCTTTTTGTCTTCTTCGGCGTATTTTTCAGCTTCCTGTCTGCGTTGTTCGACTTCTTCTTTGCTCATGTTTGAGCTTCCGGCAATAGTGATGTGTTGTTCTTTATTTGTGGCTTTGTCCGCGGCTTTTACATTCAAAATTCCGTTTGAATCGATGTCGAATGAAACCTCGATTTGTGGCATTCCGCGTGGGGAAGGTGGTATTCCGTCCAATACGAATTTTCCAAGTGATTTGTTGTCCAATGCCATTGGGCGTTCACCTTGAACAACATTGATTTCGACAGATGTTTGATTGTCGGCCGCAGTTGAGAAAACTTGTGATTTTGATGTAGGGATTGCGGAATTTTTTTCAATCAAAATTGTATTTACTCCGCCAAGTGTTTCGATTCCAAGTGAAAGGGGAGTGACGTCGACCAATAAAATATCTTTTACGTTAGAGTCTCCTTGCAAAATTCCTCCTTGAATTCCTGCGCCGAGCGCGACAACTTCGTCCGGATTTGATCCTCTCGAAGGTTCTTTTCCGAAAATTTCTTTTACTTTTGCTTGAATAGCGGGCATACGTGTCATTCCTCCAACAAGCAAAACTTCGTCAATATCGCTTTCGAAAATCTTCGCGTCTTTCATGGCTTGTTTGCAAGGTTCTTCAGTGAGTGCAATTAAGTCTGCGACTAAATCTTCGAGTTTTGTTCTGGTCAATTTTGCTTCGAAATTTTTTGGACCGTCTTTGTCGACAGTAATATATGGAAGCGAAATCGTGGTTTCGTGCAAAGATGATAATTCGATTTTTGCCTTTTCTGCGGCTTCTTTGATTCTTTGCATAGCCAATTTATCTTTCGAGATGTCTGCACCGTTTTGTTTTTTGTACTCATCTATTAGCCATTTTGTTACTCTTTCGTCCAAATCGTCACCTCCCAATTGTGTGTTTCCGTTTGTGGATTTTACTTGAAAAACGCCTTCTCCAAGCTCCAAAATAGAGACGTCGAAAGTTCCTCCACCAAAGTCGTAAACTGCAACTTTTTTCTCGCCTCCTTTTTTATCAACTCCATATGCAAGTGCGGCGGCGGTTGGTTCGTTTATGATTCTTTTTACATCAAGTCCTGCGATTTTTCCTGCGTCTTTTGTGGCCTGTCTTTGTGAATCGTTGAAGTATGCAGGAACGGTGATGACGGCTTCTTTTACTTCATATCCGAGATAAGCTTCTGCGTCCGCTTTTAATTTTTGTAGGACCATTGCGGAAATTTCGGCAGGGCGTTTTTGTTTTCCTTCCAATATTATTTCCACTTCACCGTCTTTTCCTTTCGCGGTTTTATATGAAACTCTTTTTATGTCTGTCATTGATTCGTCATATTGGCGACCGATAAAACGTTTTGCTGAGTAGATTGTGTTGTCCGGATTTGTGACCGCTTGGTTTTTTGCGGCAATTCCCACGCGCCTTTCGCCGTCTTTGATTGCTACAACGGATGGAGTCGTGCGTCCACCTTCGGAATTTGGGATTACAATCGCTTCACCTCCTTCCATTACGGAAACGCATGAATTTGTTGTTCCCAAGTCGATACCTATTATTTTTGACATATTTTTTTGGTTAATGTTTTATGTGATTGCTGTGCGTTACAGCAAATTAGCACTCGTAATTATAGAGTGCTAATAAGTGTTGGTCAAGAGTAATTTTTCTATTTATGCTCTATTTATGCTCCGACTGCTTCGACTGCTTCGAATCTGTCGTGTGTGTTTTGTGCTGTGGCCTGAGGGGCTTTATCTTGAATTCTTTCCGATGTGTCCGGATCTCCCAGAGCGTTTGGAATATAAATTTCTCCTGTTGTGCGTTTTTCTCCATTTGCGTCTGTTATTTCAAGTGTTCCGACACAGCCGCTTCCTGTCACCTCTGTCATTGTAATTAGTTTAAATGTTTCTCCTCCTTTAATGTCTATATTTAATCCGGGGATTAGTATTGGTTTTTTTGCTTGGTATTGAGATCCGAATAAAATCGGTTTTTGTGGCGTTTGAGGCGTGGCTTCCGACAAATCCAAATAGGCCACTTGTAAGTAGGAAGCAAGAATAGTTGAATTATTATTCTCCGTTTCCTACTTTGACTTTGGCATGTCTTAGGACTTTGTCGCCAAGTGTATAGCCGGATTCAAGTTCTTCGAGGACGATGTCTTTTTCGCCTTTGTCTTGAGCTAGAGCTTCGTGGAAATCGGGATTGAATTTTTGGCCGAGTGACTCTATTTTTTTGACGCCGAAATCTTGTAGTAATTTTTCAAGTTGGTTTGTTGCCATTTCGATTCCTTCGAGCCATTTTGCGGTCTCTTCGTTTGCGTCTTTTGGTGCATGTGTCTGCGCTCTTTTGAAGTTGTCGAAAATTGGTAAAAGATTTTTGATTAAATCTGCGTTTGCCATCAGAACGAGCGATTTTTTCTCTTCTTCATAGCGTCTTCGTAGGTTTTGCATGTCGGCCATCGTGCGTTTTGCGGTCTCGGTCATTTGAGCGAGTTCTTCTCTCAATTTTGCAAGTTCGTCTTCGCCTTCTTGTTTGATTGTCGAGCTTGCTTTTTCCGTTTCTTGCGCGGCTTTGAGTTTTGCTTCTTTAAGTTTTTTATTTAAATCTATTTTTTCGTTATTTTTGTCGTCTGTCATTTTTGTGGAATTATTGTTCTAAAAGTTTTTTTATTTCTTCCAAAATCACGATATTAAATGCATAGTTCATGCGTTTTGGGCCGAGGATTCCCATGAATCCATTGTATCCGTTTTTATGATATTTTGTGACGATAATACTGCAAGATTGCGCTTGTGGAATGATATTTTCGTCTCCGATGTATACTTTTATTTCATCTGAAACATCGAGGTTTGCGAGTGTTTTTACGAATTTATCGCTTCTTTCTAAAACCTCGAAAACTTCGCTGGCGCTTACTGGATTGTTTGCAAATTCTGGTTGTAAAAATGCGTTGCTCATTCCTAAGAAAAATGTTCGTGGATTGTCTGGAGTTGTAGAAAAGCTTACTTGATTTGTGGCTCTGGAAAGCACTGAAACTGCGTCGTGAAGATTTTCTCTAACTTTCTCTGCGGCGTATTTTCCTTGAATAAGTGCGAGTGCTTTTAGGGCTTCCTTGCGTGCTTTGTCGTAGTCGGCCATTTCATCTACAAAAAGTCGGTATGCTTTGTCTGTTGGGACTCTTCCTGCGGAAGTGTGTGGTTGTGAAATATATCCCTCGTTTTCGAGTTCCATCATGTCATTTCTGATAGTTGCAGGAGACACGTGAAATTTGTAACTTATCAAAATCGTGTTGGATCCGACAGGTTCAGCTGTTTGAATGAAATGATTGATAATGGCTTGTAGTACTTGTTTTTTGCGATCTTCCGACATTGATTTTTCGTAAAAATATACTTAGCAGTTGCGATTATACAGTGCTAAATGCAGATTTGGCAAGTGGGGGATTTTTGTGTTTTAGGATTGAGGCTCTTGTGATTTTTTCAATGTTTCCAAAGTGGCTTTGACTGAAGGATTCTCGGTGTTTAATAAAGTTACGTTGTGTTGATTTGACAGGGGTGTGATAAATTCATCCGCCCAAGATGGAGTGAGGACTGAAACCCCTTCAAAATCTATTTCGATTTTTCTATCTGTCGGTGTTTCGTTTATTGAGGGCTGAAGCGCTAAAAAGGCTTCTTTGCCCGCAGGTCTGGAGATTAATGTGGTGCCAAATTTTTTTAAATATATTTTCATATTGAGAGGGTTAATATTGAATTATTGCGATGCATCCGTGGAATTTTGTATCCAGAGTTTTGATATTTAATTTGGTTGTGTTTTGCTTGAGTTCCGTTTCGGCGTTTCCTGTGTAAAATTGTAGCCGGAATGGATTTTCGGAGATTACATCTTTGACGAATTTTAAGCCATTTCCTCGATTTTCCGGTGCGCGACCGGAAATGTATTTTGTAAATGCTATATTGAGTGCTTCTTTGTCTGTTTTAAGGTTTGGTACGACGCGTTGCAATGTTTTTAAAATTCCCCGTCCGCGGTCAGCAAGGATTATTTGGCGTTTATCAAGACTGTAGGTAAAAAAAATTCCCGGTACATCCGGCCAATTGCCGATGTTATGATTGTATGAGTTGTTTCCAATTTCTCCTATGATTGCGATGATCAAAGGAAAAATTTCTTTTAGTTCCGGTAAGCGTTCAAGTAGTATGCTCAAACTTTGCAAGCGGGCGGAAAAAACGTCATTGGTCTCACAATAAAAAGATGCTGGGATTGAGGCTGGAGTCTTACTTATTGCCCATTCTTTTGCCAAGTTTGCGATGTTTTCCTCTTCGATTTTGGTGTCTTTTTTTAAGAAATTTTCTATATCTTCTCGGCGATAATAGCGTTTGCTTGATGGAGATGGGCGAAAAGATGGAAGTATGCCGTTTTTATCCCAATTCCTGAGATTTTCAATCGATACTCCGAGTATTTTTGCTGTTTCACCTATGGATAACATTTTTTGTTCTGTCATTACGTAATCTGCTAAAATCTAGTAAAACCTACTAAAATCTTAGCAATTCTTGAGCGGAAAGTCAATCGATTAATGTGAAGTTTTTACATCTTCTCTCCCATAAATTTCACCAAATCTACAACTCTGTTGCTGTAGCCCCATTCGTTGTCGTACCATGAGAGGACTTTTACGAGATTTTTTTCCATGACTTGTGTGGAGAGGGAATCGACTATTGAGGAAAGTGGGTTGCCTCTGAAGTCTATTGAAACGAGTGGAAGTTCTGTGTAGCCCAAGATGTTTTTCATTGACGTTTCTGCGGCTTTTTTGAGAGCGGTGTTTACTTCTTCGACTGTCGTGTCTTTTTTAGTCTCACAAACTAAATCGACGATTGAAACTGTGGGAGTAGGGACTCTTATTGAAACTCCATTTAATCTCCCGTCTAGTTCCGGGATTACCAAGCCGATTGCTTTTGCGGCGCCTGTTGTTGTCGGGATGATGGATTGGCCTGCGGAGCGCGCTCGTCGTAAATCTTTGTGAGGCAAATCAAGGATTCTTTGATCGTTTGTGTATGAATGAATTGTTGTCATTGAGCCTTTTACTATTCCGAAATTATCGTTTATGATTTTTACAACTGGCGCGAGGCAGTTTGTCGTACATGATGCGTTTGAAACGAGGTTGTGTTTGCTTGAGTCGTATTCGTTTTCGTTTACTCCAAGGACGATAGTGAGATCAAGGTCTGTGCCCGGAGCGGTTACAATGACTTTTTTCGCACCTGCTTTTAGGTGTTTTTTTGCGCCTTCTTTTTTCGTGAATGCGCCTGTGGATTCGATGACCAAATCAATGCCGAGGTCTTTCCATGGCAAGCGTTCAGGATCCATTTCTTTGAAGATTTTTACTGCTTTTCCGTCTATGATTATTTCTGATTCTGTTGCGGAAATTTCTTGTTTTGCAATTCCGTAATTTGAATCATATTTGAGTAGGTGAGCAAGGGTTTTTGAGTCTGTGAGGTCATTTATCGCGACTACTTCGAAATATTTTTTTTCAGAGTTTATGTGGAAAATTTGTCTTCCGATTCTTCCGAATCCGTTTATTGCAACTTTTAACATTTTTTTGAGGGGTTAATTTTTTTGAAGTATAGAGTTGTTCGGAGAAGCTTTGAAGGCAAGTCTGCTTGACGATGGATTAAAGTATTGTGTACTGTGCGTGTAAATAAATTTAAATTTATGAATGATTTTGAAAAGGCTTTGGAGATTTTGCAGGCTAATGGCGTGATAATGCATCCGACTGAAACTTGCTATGGTTTGGCGTGCGATGTTTTTAGTGAATCTGCGTTGGCTAAAATTTATGAAATAAAGGGGCGGGAGAAAGGAAAACCTTTGGCAATTTTGGTTTTTGATATTGAAATGGCGAAGGAGTATGGGGTTTTTGGTGACAGGGCTTTGGGTTTGGCGAGTAGGTTTTGGCCCGGGGCGCTTTCTATTGTTGTTCCTCGTAGAGAAAAATTGCCTAAGTTTTTGAATGTTGGTGAGAAATTTGTTTCAATGAGAGTTTCATCTGATAAATTTTCGACGGATTTGGTGAAGGCTTTGGGAAGGCCTATTGTTACGACGAGTGCGAATTTGGCGGGGGAGAGTGTGATGTACGAGGTTGATATGGCAAAATTTGACGCGCCTGTTCTTGGTGGAGGTAATTTAAAAGATTTGATTGATTTTGTGGTTGATGGTGGAAAAATTCCTTTAAATAAGCCATCTACGGTGGTGAAGATTGAGGGGGACAGAGTGACGGTTTTGCGGCAGGGGGAGATTTTTATCTGATGCACGTGGTTTAGTACCTGAAATGTCGGATTATCATAAACACGGATTTGCTTCCGAGGGTTATTACTATTGCTGGAATTGCGGTGCCCATGAATATCAGTGCGAGGCTTTTGAAGTATTCTATGCCGAAAATGAAGGCTAGGATGGAGCCTCCCATAATGCCGCTACCCGGGAATGGTATTGCTATAAAGACGGGAAGGAAGATTATACCGTATTTGCTGATTTTTTCTGCGTGAGCGCTTCTTGTCGTGTCGAATAATTTTGTAAAATATTTATTTAGGAATTTGGATTTTTTCATCGCGAATCTCGATATAGGGCCAAGTAAGGCCAAGATTATTGCGCAAAGGGTCATTGATCCGGCTATGGAGAAAAGTGCTGAGCTTAGTCCTGTAAGTCCGAGTTTCATACCTAAAGGAATCGAGAATTTGATATCCACGAATGGAGTCATTGCGGCGAAAAATACTATTATCTCTGGAGGCATTATGATTTTTTAAGATTTGCTCGTTTTTTATTCTATATTTTTTATGGCGGGATGTTAAACGGTTTTTTGAAAAAACTTTTATGATCAAAAAAGTTACGCAATAGATTAGACTTTGTTCAATATTATTTTACAAGGGGTAGGTTTGGCTTGTCTGTGCGCTGTTTGGCATGTAATTAGCGGTCATTGTTCAGTTTTATTGAACCCTTTTGTTATGTTTTGTTGACTGTATGCGAGATTACTCCTATTATCTTGAAAGAAATGGAGTGTAAAAAAGTTATACACGCGCTGTGCACAAGTTTTGAACAAGAGATTTAATTAGTACATTGAGAATTCCTTTATATGAAGCCAAAATTCAGCCATGTATCTGTGTTAAAAAATGATGTCGAAAAGCTACTGGATTTAAAGAAAGGTGAAATTGTGGTGGATGCAACTCTTGGACTTGGTGGACATGCGATGATGTTACTGAAAAATGTTGGGAAAACCGGCAAACTTGTAGCATTTGAACAAGATGAAAGGAATCTTATTGAAGCGAAGAAAAGGATAAAAGAGTTTTCGAAAGGTGAAGTTAAAAATGTTTTCTACGTTAGCGACAATTTTCGTTACTTGAAAAAAAGGATTATCGGAATTGGAATCAAAAAAATAGATGCGATTTTGTTTGATTTGGGCTTGAGTTCGCCACATATAGACGATTCAAATAGAGGATTTTCTTTCTTGAATGATGGGCATCTCGATATGAGATTTGATGAGCGCGGTTCACTTACTGCTGAAAAAGTGGTGAATGAATGGAAAGAGGAAGATCTTATGAAGATTTTTTACGAATATGGCGAGGAAAAATATGCTCGAAAGATTGCGAGAGAGATTTGTACTCACAGGAAAACTGAAAAATTCACTTCTACATTGCAGTTAGCGACTTTCATTGAGGTGGCGGTCTGCGGTGGAGTTGGAAAGAGATGGAGGGAGAAAATTCATCCTGCTACGAGAGTTTTTCAGGCGCTTAGAATAGCTGTGAATGATGAACTTAAGGCTTTGTCTGATGCACTCGATCAGGCGGTGGAAATGCTAAACATTGGTGGTCGGATTGCTGTGATTTCATATCATTCGCTTGAAGATCGTATTACGAAGCAATTCTTTAAAAAATTGGAACAGCCTGAAGTGACAATGGAAGAATCAATTTACAGAAACCACGGTGACAGCATTTTTGAACCAATTATACGAAAACCGATAGTCCCGACAGATGAAGAAATAGAACAGAATAGGCGAAGTAGAAGCGCAAAACTGCGAGTCTACAAGAAGGTGAGAGAGCTTCCTCAAAGCTAACTTACAAAAATATTAAATTCCTAAAAAATGTCACAACTTATCCTCTCAAGAGGCACACCATATCGATCAGGCATAAAAAACCTTTTAACAAAATTTTTCCCAAACGTTGAGTTTGGGTCATTTTTCCTGATGTTTTCTCTTATTTCTTTTGTGGTGTTGGTGACGGTGATTACGCTTGTTTTCTCCACAAGACAGGTCACAAAAGGGTATCTTTTGAATTCACTTGAGGATTCTCATCAGGTTCTAATCAAAAGTGGTGAACAGATGGACATGCGGCTTTCAGATTCACGTTCTTTGCGCCACATCCAAGATCTTCCTCGTGTTGCAAAGATGCGAAATCCAAAAACTGTGGTTTATTTGAGCGGTGAGACTTCTATTGCGAGTAGGTAAAAATTTGTTTTAAAAACCTTCATTTTGTGCTAAAGTGCTTTTCGTTAAAGGGCATTTAATTTTTACAAATATGGACAAATCTTTAAGTTTTTTTCAAAATCTGCATTATTCGGTTGGAGAACTTTCGCATGTAAAGGAGGTTGTGCGTGAAAGCGGGAAGACCATCATTCTTCCGTATGATCAGTTTATTGAACATGATAATCGCCATATTGATCCTAATCCTGAGGCTGGAAATCCGGATTATATTATCAAACTTGCGATGGAAAGCGGATGCAATGCTGTGGTTTTTCACTATGGTGTGGCGAAAAGATATTGGATAAAATATGCGGGACAAATGCCGCTTATACTAAAAGTGAATGGAAAAACTTCGATTCCTTCTCAAGATAATGCGCTTTCTGTGCATACTTCTTTTGTGGATGATGCGGAAAAACTTGGTGCGAGTGCGGTAGGGTATACGATGTTTTATGGATCACCAAGGCAAGATGAGGATTTACCACAATTGGCAAATGTACGAAGAGAATGCGAAAAAGCTGATCTTCCTTTGATTGTTTGGGCTTATCCAAGAGGAAGTGCGATCGAGGCGAAAGGCGGAAAAGAAAGCAGTTATGCTATCGAATCTGCTGTTCGAATGGCGATGGAAATGGGTGCGACAATCATCAAAGCAAATTTGCCTGTTGCGGCAAAAGCTGACTTTTTTGAAAATCCCGGAATTCCTGAATATTATCGAAAACTTGAAAAAAAATTGCAGGAACTTTCTCCAAAAGAACAAAAATGGGAACGTGCGAAACGTGTTGTTGAAGCCGCGCAGGGCGTGCCTGTGCTTTTTTCAGGAGGTTCTGAAATCGGTGATAATGATCTGATTGAAAATGCAAATGCATGTATCGATGCGAATACTTTTGGTTTTATTTTTGGAAGAAATGTTTGGAAGAGACCAAAAAATGAAGCTGTAAAAATGGTCGAGAAATTTCAAAAATTACTTGATGACAGCGCAAAATAAACGTTTTAATTATTAATTAATTTTTTAACAAAAAAATCTAAAATGCCTATCAAAATTGCTATCAATGGATATGGAAGAATCGGTAGAGATCTTCATAGACAGATTATCGGACGAGATGATATGGAGGTTACCGCGATAAATTCGAGGTCTGATGCAAGTTCTCATGCTTATCTTTTGAAGCACGATTCTTTGTATGGCATTTGTGATGCGGATATCAAAGTTGATGGGAATGATATGGTTGTTAATGGCAAAAAAACTTATGTCTATCAGATAAAAGATCCTGCGGAGACTCCATGGGCGAAGCATGATATTGATATTGTTATAGAATCTACGGGAAATTTCACGACAATGGCCGATGCTGAAAAACATCTACAGGCTGGAGCGAAAAAAGTGCTTGTTACTGCGCCTTGCAAGGAAAAGGAAATTCCAAATATTGTTATCGGAGTGAATGAAAAAAATTATAATCCTGCTGATTTTAAAGTGGTTTCAAATGCTTCATGCACGACAAATTGTCTTGCGCCGGTGCTGGAAGTTTTGAATAAAGAATTTGGTGTTAATTATTCTTTGGTTACGACTATTCATGCGTTTACTTTTACGCAGAACTTGCTGGATAATTCAAATCCTGAAGATTTCAGAAGGTCTCGCGCGACGACTGAATCGATAATTCCTACGACGACCGGTGCGATGAAAGCGATTTCACGAGTGATTCCGTCTCTTGAAGGCAAAGTCGATGGAATGGCTTTCCGTGTGCCTGTTCCTACGGTCTCCTGTATTGATTTGGTGGCTGATCTTGGAAAGACCGTCACTGTGGAGGAGGTAAATGAAATGTTTAAAAAATATGAAAATGGAGAAATGAAAGGTATTTTGGGGACGACGGATGAAGAGCTTGTTTCTGTGGATTTCAGAGGAGATAGCCGTTCTTCGATTGTTGATTTACTTAGTACGAAGGTTTTGATGGGTAACAAAATCAAAGTTATTTCGTGGTATGATAATGAGTGGGGTTATGTTTCTAGAATAAAAGATTTGATAAGTTGGTTTAAATAATACAGGGCAGATTTTAAAAAAATTAGGGCTTGATGAATGAAATTAATTCAAAACGAGAGAGAATTGAAGAGTTGGTTGCAGAAGTGAAAAATGGCAGTCATGACGCTTTTTCTGAACTTTACGATATTTTTATCGATCCTATTTATCGGTATGTTTTTTATAGGGTTAAGAATGAAGATGCGGAAGATATTACGGAAAATGTTTTTTTGAAAATTTGGGAAAACATACAAAGTTATAAGGACAAAAAAGATGTGTATTTTTCTTCGTGGATTTTTAGGATTGCCCATAATGTTGTCGTGGATTATTACAGGGCTTCGAAAGATCGAATGGTTGGGGAGATCGATGTTTCAATCCCGGATTTGAACAGGGAACACAATCCTTTGCGAAAAATTGAGAGACATTTGGATCAAGAGGTTTTGAGGAGTGCTTTGTGTAGGCTAAAAAAAGGGTATCAGGATATTTTGATTTATAAATTTATTAATGATTTATCGAATGCTGAAATTGCGGAGGTTTTGGGTCAAAGCGAGGGAAGTGTTAGAATCCTTCAATTCCGCGCGCTAAAGGCTTTAAAACAAGAATTTGAGCAAATGGGCATTAACTATGAGATTTGAGTAACAAATGGAATTTTAATTCGTTTGAAAGGTTAGTATGGAAACAGAAAAAGAAACAGACAGGGTGGAGAAGATTCTCGCTGCAGTTGCGGTGCCTTCCTTAGACGCTCGAGCTAAAGCTCGACTCAAGGGTCGTATTTTTATGCGCCTTGACTACCCAATCGTGGAAAGTCTAAGGAAGGCAGCCTCAAACACGCATGTCAGTTTTTATGATGCGGTTAGGATTAAGGAAGCTGTATTTGCTGTTATTACTCAGAAAAAACAGAAATGGTTTTTCTGGGAAAATTTTTTTGCTTTGCAGAAAAAAGTTTTTGCAGGAGTGCTTGCAGTTTTGATGTCTTTCTCTGTTTTTAGTTTTATGACTTTTGATTTTTCTGTTGCGAGAGCCGATAGTTTTACTGTTTTGAATTCTTATAAAGGTTATGTTTCTGTTTTGAGAGATGGTAAAGTTTTGTCTGTTTCTGAAAATATGAAACTTGAGGAAAAGGATCAGGTCGTGACGGGAGACGATGGATATGCGGCTATTAAATTTTTTGATGACAGTATGAGTAGGCTTGCAAATGATACGGTGGTTGTTTTGAATAAATTGGATAAGGTTGATGACAGTAAAGTGAGAAGTTATGTTGAAGTTTCTTTAAAAGAGGGAAGACTTTGGACACGAGTTCTTAATCTTGTGCAGAGTCATTCTTCTTTTACTGTTGAGGCAAATCAGCTTTATGTGACGGCGAAGAAAGCGGCGTTTGATGTTGTAGTTGATGATAAAAAAACTGATGTTCAGGTTTTTAATCATGTCGTTGATATTTCCGGAAGTTCTGTGAATAAGGCTGTGAGTGGACAAAAAGTTACAATGGATGATCATAAAAAAGTAAGTGTTGGAGTTTTAAGTAATACGGAAAAAAATGATGATTGGGTTACAACGAATCTTAATGATGATAAAAAATATCTTGCTGATACGGAACAAAGGCTTTTGGCGGCAAAGGTTGAAAGCGTTGGAGTTAAGGCGGAAAATGCTTCTTTTGGAAATTCATTAAAGGAAAATGCAATTTTATTTTTGACTTTTGATGATGTGAAGCAGAAAAAAATAGAGCTAGATCTTTCTGAGAAAAATTTTGTGACGGCTCAATTGGTGCTTTCTTCAGCTACTTCTTCTGAGGAGGAAAAGGCTAAGGCGAAGGATGCTCTCGATAAATTTTCTGTTGATGTGAAGAATTTCTATACGTTTGTAGGAGTTGTTTCCAGTACTGATATGAAGTATGCGGAAGAGCTTAATAAATACGTTGGGGATAAAATTTTGGCGCAGAAAAAAGGGTTGAGTCTTGTTCTTCCGGATTCACTTTTGTATGCGGCAAAAGTTACACTTGATGATCTTGAAACTTCCGGAAATTTGAAGCCTGAGGATCTTGTCGCAATAAAAATGGACAATGCTTTGGGAAAACTTTCTGATGCGCAGGAAGTTGTTGTTGAGGGAAATAAAGAGGCTTTTGATATAGCTTTTGAAGGGTATAAAAATGATGTGAAAGATGTAATCAATGTTATTCAGGATATGCCTGCAGAGCAGGAGTTTAAGGATAAACTTACTAAGAAAGTTATTAGTGATATTGATTTTGCGAAGAGTGTTACGACTACCGATAAGGGAATAAGTGATCTTAAAACTGTGGCGCTTGGGGTGAAAGATGTTGAGGTACCGGTTGTTTCGGATGCGACTAAAGTTATTCCTGTGGCGAAAGTTTCTTCAGATGATTCCAATGATAATACTATGCCTGTCGCTACTTCTGCTGTTCCTGAGACCAAAAGTGATGAGAGGAATAATGCTGATGAATATGGTGTAAAAATGAATGGAGATAAAGTTCTTCCTCCATTGATTGGAAAATAAATTTTATTTTAAAGTCGAAAGAGCGAGGACTACGCCCATTGATGTCATGATTCCTCCGATTATCCAAAAGCGCATAACGACTGTGAATTCGGCCCATCCACTTTGTTCGAAATGGTGGTGAATTGGTGCGATTTTGAAAACTTTTCTTTTGAAGAATTTTTTTGAAAAGAGTTGGATAATGACTGAGAGAGTTTCAATAACATAAATAAATCCGATGAGTGGTAGTGTTAAGGCTTGATCTGTGAGCATTGCAATGACTCCCAGCGTTGCGCCGAGGGCAAGAGAGCCTGTATCTCCCATGTAGAATTTTGCGGGAGGCACGTTGAACCATAAGAATGCTGAAATTGTTCCGCATATCACTCCGCAAAGTGCGGCCAAAATGAACATTCCTTTTACGAATGCGATTATTCCGAATGCCCCAAATGACATGATTAATAAGCCACTTGCTAGTCCATCCAGTCCGTCTGTGAAGTTTACTGAATTTGCTGTTGCGTTGATTACAAATATAAAAAGTGGAATATACCACCATCCTAATTCTATTGAGCTGACGCCTGAAATTGGTATTGAGATGCTAGTGAATCCGAGTTTTTCATAGAACCACCATCCTCCTGCCGCACTGAAAACTATTAGCCAGAAAGTTTTTAATTTTGCGGAAATTCCTTTTGTTTTTCCTACGCCTTTTATGTTTAAATAGTCATCAATTGCTCCCAATATTCCGCATGTTACCATCGTGAAAATTGGGATCCATGTTTCTTTTCTGTTTAAAAGTGAACGGTCGAATAATCCAAATCCTGAGGCTATTCTTGAGATTATTATTACTACTAAAACTGTTCCCCAAATCAAAAGTCCGCCCATTGTTGGCGTGCCGGATTTTTTTGCATGTAGTGCGTTGAATAGTTCCGCTTTTTCTCCGGAGATGGCGTTTTCCCTGATTTGCTTGCCGATTTTAAATTTTATTAAAAGTTTTGTGAACCATGGTGCCAGTATGAATGCGATTAAAAATCCTGTGATACTTGAGCCGAGTATTAATGAAAGTCTTTCTAAATTTTGAGTAAGAAACATATTTTTGATAATTATTTTTTACCAATTAAATGCTCGGAAAACCCAGTCTATAAGTACTTTCGCTTCTGTGAATCTGTCTGGGCTGTGTAGTAATACTGTTGTTATTTCGTGTCCTTTGTCGTTTTCTGCTATTGTGACTAAACATTGTCCTGCCGCGTCTGTGGTGCCTGTTTTTAGGCCTTTGATGTTTAAATATCCACCTAAAAGATCATTTGTTGTTTTGATTTTATGAGTGACTGAGGCATCTGTCGAAAGAACTTCGATTTCTTTTAATTCTGCGGCGTGTTTGATGAATTTGTTTTTGTATACTTGTTGCGCGAGGATGGATAAATCTCGTGCTGATGAGTAATTATTTGTTTCTCCAAGTCCGTTTGGTGTTGAAAAATGTGTGTTTGTGAGATGCATGTTTTTTGCTTTTTTGTTCATTTTCTCTACAAATGTGGCGGTTGAGCCGGCGTTGTATTCCGCTAGCGCTGTTGCGGCATCGTTTGAGGATCCGATTAATGCGCCATATATTAAGTTTTCCACTGCGATTTTTTCGCCTATTCTTAAAAACATTGTGCTTCCTCCGGTGGAGGATGCGTTTGATGATACTGTGACTGTGTCTGATAATTCATTTTCGTCCAGTATTATGAGAATTGTCATGAGTTTTGTAATGCTTGCAATCGGTAATTTTTCGTCTGGATTTTTTTCGTATAAAACTGCGCCCGTGTCGTTGTCTACTGCAATCGCGCTTTTTGGCGAGATGATAGGGGAAATGTAGGTGTTTTTTTTGACCGGGACTGAATTTGTGCTTAAAATGTTTCTCAAATCTATGTCAAAAATATTTGCGAATCCTGTGTCTGTGTACGACGGAACGGCTTCGAAATCGGGGTTTATTATTGATGCTACATATAAACTTAGGATGCTAGATATTATCATTTATTTCTTCTTTTGTTAGTTTTCTGAATTCACCCAGCTTTAAGTTGCCGAGTTTTATCGTTCCTGTCTCTATACGTTGCAAGTATTTCACATTGTGGCGGAACATTGCAAACATATTTCGTACTTGGCGGTTTCGGCCTTCATGGATTTCTATTTCGAGCTCGGTCTCATTTTTATCGCGTCTGATTCCGTGTATTTTTGCCGGATATGTCTTTTTCTCTTCTAGCATGACTCCTTCTTCGAGTTTTTTTTTCTCTTCATCGGTTAAAAATCCATTAATTATTACGTGATATTTTTTCTTACATTCGTATCTTGGATGAGTGTGTTTCAGAATAAAATCTCCGTCGTTTGTGAAAAGTAGAAGTCCTTCTGTCTCTTTGTCCAGCCTTCCTACCGGTTTGAGGTTATCAATTTTTGGAAGAAGTTCCATGACTGTTCTTTTTGCGTGTCTGTCTTCGCGAGTTGAGATGAAACCCATTGGTTTATTTAATGCAAAATATACTTTTTCTTTTTTGTTTGCGGTTATTTTTTCTCCGTTGATTTCGATTTTGTCTTTTTTAGGATCGATTTGAATACCGAGAGAATCAGCTGTTTTTCCGTTGATTAGAACTAATCTGTCTTTTATCAAAATATCCGCTTTTCGGCGGGAATATTTTGAATTTTCTGCGATGAATTTATTTAGACGCATTTGTTGTGGGTGTTGTCGGTGTAGGCGCGACCATTGGAAGGCTGTAGAAAGGGTCTTCCATGTAGTTTTTGGAATTTGTGTAGTCGGTTCCGAGTTCGATTATTATGTCTGATTCTGTGTAGCCCAAATCTATGTATGTTTGTGGAATTCCTTCAACTTCTTTTCCTGGAATAAGTTTTTTTAGAAAATCTAATGCGAGAGGTCTGGAGTTTAATTTTTCACCTTTTTCATTTAAATGAATTTTGTAATAGTGGGTTGTTTGTGTGATGTTTTTTGTCTCTGCATTGCCAAATCTTGTCATGTCGAAACAAAATCTTTGGAGTATTTGTTTTGTTTCTCCTGCGACGCCTGCGCGTGGTGTGCCGTTTAATATCTGTATTTTTGCGTTTTCTTTTGCAATACCTGTAAATCCGAATATCAAATCTGCGTATTTGTGAACGATATCAAATCCTCCTGCCGGGATTAGCACGAAAGCGCCTCCGTAATATGATCTTTCAGGAGTGTAAAGAAATCCTCCGCATCTTGCCGGATCGTCGTGAATAAGCCTTGTGACGATGCTGTCTTTTGAATAATCTTTTGCGATGCTTCCGAGAGTAAGTATTTCTTCGATTGTGATGTTGGTTGTTATGTTTGAATTTATTATTCCAAGAATGTTTTCTATTTTTTCTTTGCTAAATAAAACGTTTGCTTTTAGAGCACTTTCTTTGATGGCCATTATTATTTGTTGTTGGCGCTTTGATCTGTCGAAATCAGAGGTTGTTTCGCGGCTTCGTGCGTATTTTAGGGCTGTTTTTCCGTCGAGATGCTGGAGGCCTTTTTGCATTGAAAATATTTCGTAGTCTGTCGTTTCTCCTTTTGGATAAAGTGGGTCGTAAATTGATTTTTCGACGAAAATATCTACGCCTCCGATTGCGTCTACGAGATCGGTGAATGCATCAAAATTTACGGATGCATAATAGTGAATTGGGATGCCGAGAATTTCTTCTATTTTTGTCCTTAGGTGTTCGATGGCTTGTTGATTCGAGATTGGATCTTCGGTTTTTGGGGGGACTTTGTTTTGTTTTTCGTAGTGAGTTTTTGCGTTTATGTAGATTTCATTTATTTTTGAATTTCCGACTATATTGTCTTTTATCCATAAATCTCGAGGAATTGAGAGCATTGTGACGGTTTTCGTTTCATTGTCTAAGCTGGCGACTATCATTGTGTCTGTGAGGGTGCCGCCATCGTGATTAACCCCGCCTGAGCCCAAAAGTAAGAAGTTCGTGTGTCCGTAGGAGTCTTCTTTCAAATCGCTTCCGGCTATTTTTAATATTATGCTCATGTCTATGCTTGAAACCGCTTTTGCGATTCCTACGCCTAGAATTAGGATTATTGTTATTGTGATCAGGACAGGAAGATTTATTTTGATTCTTTTTCCTTCAGTGGCTGAGATGCTGGGTTTTGTTCTTATTTTTTTCGTTTCGAAATCCATTTTATTTATTGATGATTATGAAGGTATTTAGTATTCCGGCCAAGTCTGTCTGAATATCTATTCCTATCTTGAGCCAATCTGCGGTAAAAAGGGATTCTTCTTCGTTTAATATTGAGTCAAGAATTGTTGACCATAGGTTGTATGAATGGCCGATAGCTTCGGATTGCCCGCCTATGTTAAACGAATCTAGCGCACCTGAAAAGACCTGATTTGTAAGTGTGGCATTTTCATTGATGATTTTGTCGTTTAAATATTTGCTTGCGTTGTCTAGTGTCGTGTCTGAGGCGAGAGGGTTTAAGCTTTTGTTCGTGCGTTTTTCGTTTATTTTGGTGAAAATTTCTTGCCTCATTGTTGATAAATTTTCTATTGAGATTGGATTGGTCGAAAACTCTTGATCTATCAGCAAATATCCTCCGTCGTTTATTGTTTTTGTGATGCCTATTCCGACGCGTGTCCATTCTTTTTCCAGAATATTGCTGCGATGAGAACCGCTACGCATAAGGCCTTCGTGTGCGAATTGTACAGATGTTTCTTTTGCCATGTTTTCTTCAACAGGAGTTGAAATTTTTAATGATTTTCGTCTGTCTTCAGGTGAATTTCCGCTTAAATCTACGTGAGCGAAATAATTATTTTTGGACATATCGTCTGTATGAATTTGTGCTAAAGCGTTTAGTTCATCGGCTAAAACAACTTCATTCAAACCATGTTTTTTTCTGGATTTATTTATTTCATTGAGCATTTCATTTCGCATTGCATTTAGCGAAACTGTTCCCGTGAAATATTTTCTTTTGTTTATGTCGAAGAAATCCGGAAGTAGCGGGATTGAGTTTCCTATGTAGACCGGATGATTTATTACTGCGATGCCTTCGGAGTTATTTATTTCTACGATGTATGTTCCGGAAGTTTTTGGAGTGTAAGAATAGGTGTAGGTGTTGCTGTTTTTTGAAAGTTCGACCTTTTCTACGAATCCGTCCGGTGTCGTGACGTAGCCCGTTGTTTCTACGGAAATGGAGGTTCCAATGGTGAATGAAATTTTGGAAGGAGATTTCATTGTTTCGGGAGGAGAGGTGGTGGCGTTTTTGTCTATAGTTGAAAATGCGTGATATGTTGGTGTGAAAGTTTTTGTTTCACTTTTTGAAAAATCCGATGAAATTATTAGGGGCAAGGATGATGATGTTTTTGCGGATTCTATTTGGTAGGAAACTGATGATTCAGAGAAATTCTGAAAGTCTTTGTAAAATATTGAAATTGTATTTTCGTTTTGTCGTGAGAGGTATGATGTTGATTTTGAGCCTTGTGTTAGCGTTAATCTTTTTATGGTTGAATATGTATTTTGGAAATTTACGGATGTTTTTCCGTTTGAAAATTTTATTTCCGGTGCGAGTTTTAATGGAGGAATTTCTTTGTTTGTTGAGGAGGGGAGAGACGGAAGGACGGAAATTGTTTGAGTTTTTGTGTTTCCGCTGTTTCCTGGTAAAATTCCTAGTGAAAGATTTCCTGTTTTCCTGAAGATTATGGGTATTTCGAAATGATTATTTGAGAGGGATTCTGTGAAAGTTTCGTTTTCGAGTGAAACTGTGGCTTCTTTGTTTGAGCTGGAGGTCACTGTGCCTTTTATTATGTAGATTTCGTTTTGATAAAATGTGTTTGGGGTGTCTTCATCAAGGGAAATGTTCGCATAGTATGTTGAGGGTATTTGAGAAAATTTGACAGGAGAGAAGTCGAGATTTGATTGAGTTGTGGGTTGCGTTTCGATGGGTTGTGTCGAGATGTTTTTTATAATTGTTCGGTAGACTGTTTCGCTTATTTTTGCGCGTGACATTTCTTGATTTGGGAAAACTAATTTTCCGGTTGTTTCGAGGAGTTCATTTTCTTTTGCAAATGCGATGTATGGAGTGAACCAATCTGTTGTTTTTGTGTCTAAAAATGGGGCTTTTGTGACGGCGGACATTTCCCAATTTTGGACTTCTCCAAGGATTTTTAGGGCTTCGGCTTTTGTGATTGTTTGTGATGGTTTGAATGTGCCGTCCGTGTAGCCCTGAACCCAATTTTCGGAATAGGCTTTTTCGACGTATGGTGCGTACCAAGCTGTATCGTCGGTGTCGCTGAACGGAGTTTCTGCGTTGGCATTGGTTTTTATTCCTGAGCCTTCGATTATTATTTTTAGAAATTCTGCGCGGTTTACGAGTTTGTCCGGTTTGAATGTGCCGTCGGAATATCCGTTTATTATGTCTTTTTCTTGGAGGTAGGTGATCGCTTCGAAGTTTTGGTATGATTCGGAAACGTCCGAGAAATCGGCAAATGCTGTTTGTGGAAGGAGAAATTGTGAAAGGGTCGCCGCAAGGAGCACGAATGTCGAAATTCTTTGATTTATTTTCATTTTTGTAATTTAGGGTTTTCTTTGTTCTTTCATTCGCTGTGATATTTTAGAATTTTTTTAAGAAAATTTTAAGTCTTATTTGTATGATTATCCTGTAACTGTTTTATAATTATATGGAGAATAAAAGTCAGAAATCTTTCTTGTTTGTAATCTTTGCGTCATTTTTTCTTATTGGAATTGTTTTTGGGTTTTTCTTTTTGAATGGAATGTGGAATGAAATTGTGTTTTTGCTGATAACTGTTCTTCTTTTGCTGAAATTTTTGTTTGCTGTTCTTAGGAAAATATTTTTGTATGTTTTTTTATGTGTTTTTCTTGGATTTTCTTGTGGGGTTTTTAGATATTTTTCGTATTTGGATCATGGTGGTTTTGATTTTCAATTTTTGGGCGAATATTTTTCTTTTATGGGGGAGAGGATTGATTTTGTCTTTAGAAATGTTTTGCCTGAGCCATATTCCGGTTTTGTTGAAGGGCTTATTCTTGGGAAGAAAAACGGTTTGGGCAAAGATATTTTGGAGAAATTTAATGCGACCGGACTTACTCATATCATTGCGGTTTCCGGATATAATATTTCTATACTTATTGCTTTTTGTACGAAATTTTTTGGATTTCTGGGGCAAAAAATGAAGTTTTTTGTGATGATTTTTTTGATTGTTTTATTTGTGGCCTTGACTGGTTTTTCCGCTTCGTGCATTAGGGCCGCGATAATGGGAATCGTGAGTTATTATGCTATTTTTTCTGGTCGACAATATATGCCTTTTATCGGACTTATCTTCGCCGCATTTATTATGAATTTATTTTTGCCGATGCTTATTTTTGACGATATAGGTTTTCAATTGTCTTTTGGAGCGACTTTTGGAATTGTGTGTTTTTATCCAAGAATGGATGTGTTTTGTGAATCCGTGCCTGATATATTTGGGTTTAAAAGTGCTTTTTTGATGACAATTTCAGCACAAATTTTGACCATGCCTGTGATCTTATTGAATTTTGGAAATTTTAGTGCGATTTCTCCGATAGCTAATATTTTTGTTTTGCCGCTGATCCCGATTGCTATGTTTTTTGGTTTTGTGATTTTATTCGTTGGGCTTTTTTCTTTGAAGATTGCTATGCTTTTTGGTTTTATAGAATATGCTGTTTTGAAGTTTGTTCTTTTTTTGGTGGAGTTGTTTGCTAATTTCCCTTTTGCGTATTACAAAATTGATTGGTTTACGTCCGAAATATTTTTTATTTATTATTTCGTTGCGATTTTCTTTATGTTGAAAAGATTAATTTTCAGAAGTTAGTTTTGCGTGTAATTGTTTGTCTAACATTTCTTTTGCTTTTCTTTTCGCCGCTATTCTTTGCGTTAAATCGAATATTTCTGCTCCTTCAGGAGTTCCTTTTTTTGTTGCGATGTTCTCTTCCATGTTTTCTACTATTTCTTCTTCAAGATTGTCTACATCTTTTTGTTGTAATCTTTGTGCTTCTTTTGTTGTTATTATTTTGCCGTCTTTGTCTTTTAATACTGTGTCAACAAGTCCACGTTTTTCTCTAAGCCTGTCTTGTTTTCGGTATATCTCTTTTTTTAGATCTTGTACTTCTTCTTTTTTGTATTCCGTGTCGTCGAATTGTACTTCTGTTACTTTTTCTCCTTTTCCTTCTTTGTCCAAAATGAATTCTTCGTCGGAATTTTCATAGAAATCTTGAGTCAATTCCGCTTCCAGTGAAGTTGTTCCAACGCGGCTTAACGATTCATATTCTGCTCTTTCTTTCGCTGATTTTTTGTTTCCATGAAGTCTTTCGCTTTCTTCTGTTCCTTCCAAACTTAATGTTTCGAGTTGTTCTTCTTCTATGAATTTTTTTGTCTCATCTTCTTCCATTGCTTCTTCGATTTCGTCTGCGAGTTCCGCTTCGAAAGATTGGTCAACTTTCTTTTTGCCGCTACCGAATGATCTGATGTATTCTGCTGTTTTTTCCAGCCAAAATAAGATTTTTGGATGATCCGGATCTTTATCGTTATATTCTAAAAGAACTTTTAGAGCTTCTGCTCCTTCGTCGTTCATCAAAAGTTTGTTTGCGGCTTTTATAGCTGCTTCTGGGGTTTCAGGTCCTTCTTCGTTTTCTTCATCTTTTTCTCCTGATTCTTTTTTGTTTAGCTTTTTTCCTTTCGTTAGTTCTTTAATGTCCGTAACTTTTGTTATCCGTTTCATCTTGTCGTGTTTTTCTTTTGCTTTGTCTACTGTTTTCTTTAATTCTTCTTGCAGATCTTCTCTGTCTGTCCAGCCTTCTCGATCGTATTCTTCCTGCATTTTCGCAAGGTCTTTTTCATCTAATTCATCGTCAAATTCTCCAAGGCGTTTTAAACCTTTTTTGTATTCTTTTCTTGATTCTTCGTATGCCGCGAGGTTTTTGTATTTTTTATTTGGACTTTTGTTCACGAGTAATTCGTAAGCTTTTTTTAGTTCACCTAAATCTCCTTCTTTTCCTGTTTTTGGGTTTTTGAAATTTTCTTCGTCTTCGAAAAATTCTTTGTATTTTCCTTGTGTTTTCTCTTTTCCTTTTGCGATTATGTTGTTTCTTGCGGCTTCGTCGAGTGCTCCGTGTGCGGCCTTGATTGTGAGTTTTGTTTCGAGCTCTTCTTTGCTTTCGGCTGTTTCCACGAATAGCTTGTGTTCTTTCAAAGCTTTTTCTTTTTCGTCGAATGTTAAGTGTTGGAAACTGCCCATTGCGAGCTTGAATCCTTCAGGATTGTCTTCGTATATTTCAAGCAAATCTTCGGCCAGTTTTGCTTCATCTTCTATGAATTTTGGCCACATTCTTACGTTTTCTTCTCTTTCGTCTAATGAAATTGGTTTGTAATAATCGAGCAAGAAATCTTTGCCTTTCTGACTCATTTTTCTGATTGTGATCCCACCGACTGTTGTTTTTGAATCAAGATAAGTGAAGCTTTCTGATTCAAGTCGGGAGACTTTGTCTAATTGGTTTTTGATTTCTTTTTGTTTTCCAAGAGAGTCAGCGGTAAGCACTTCTTGCATAATTTCTTGAATTGCTTCTTTTGAATAGAATCCCTTTTCTTTTCCTTTCATCAATTGGTCTTCTATTCCTTCGGCGTTTTTTCTGTATGTTTTTCTTTCGCTTAGCCCTTCTTCTTCGATGTATTTTGAATCTGTCGGTTCATTTAATCCGTGTTTTTTGAAAAGTCTTTGAAGATTTCCGTATTCTTCTCGGCGTGGAGCAAGTCCGCCGGAGTCGGTTGATTTTTCTCCTTTCAGTCTTTTGATTACGTCTTTTAAGTGTTTTATTTGAGGTTTTTTGTCTATTTCGTTTTTAAACCAATTTTTGAATCCGTTGACTTGTTTTGTCCCGATGTATTGGATATTTTCGTCACATGTTTCGTCGAATTCTTCCTGTAGTTCTTCGAGGCGTGGATCGTCTTTTTCTAGCGTTTCGCTTTGTGCTACATCTTCCTTCATCTCTTTCTCTTTCCTTTCCGGAATTTCCTGTATTTCGTCCAAAATGATTTTCATTTTTTCCGCACTTTCTGTTTCTTGGATTTTTTCTGAAAATTCTCTGTATTCTTTTAGGCTGATTACCTGTTTTCGATCTTTTGAGGAAGACGCGAGTTTGCCAAGTTCGGTTTTTGCTTGATGAGCTGTACGATTTCTTTCGTTTACGATGTCTCTTATGGAAAGAGTACGGCTTTGAACTGCCGCAATCTCTGAAGGGGTTAGCTTTGATTGATTTTTTCCTTCAAAAAGATCTTTTGGATCTTTGTTCTCATTTTCCCCCTGATTTTCAGTTTGATTTTCAGCTAGGTTGTTTTCCATTTCGTATTAAATATTTTTCAAAATATTACAAGCGTGCAATGATATAATATTTTGCTCACATTGTCAACCCTTATTTGTGTTTAAATATTTAAGCTGAACAAGCTGAGAATCCACAGCTTAAGCAAAGCATGCACCCTTCTGCAATTTGAATTGGATTTGAGCATTCCGGACATTTTCTGCTTTTGATTATTTCGTTTTTGCTGAGGGACATGTGTGCGCGAGGATCGTGATTGTGTTCTGCGTGTTTGTCTGTATTTCCCACTGGAGGCGGAATTACTTCTTCGAAATTTTGCTTTAATTCAATTTGTTCTGTTGCTTCGCATGTCTCGCATGAAATTTCGCATGGAGTGTCATTTGTTTCTTTTTTTTGTTCTTCTGTGTCTTTTGTAATTGTCAAAACTTGTTCTTTTCGGCTTCCATCACGGTAAACTGTGCATCCTTTAAGGTCTGCTTTCCATGCCATGATGTATCCTTGGCGAACGTCTTCACGAGTTGCGCTGTATGGGAAATTGATTGTTTTTGAGATGCTGTTGTCGACTTCGCTTTGGAATGCCGCTTGCATTCTTATGTGAGCTTCTGCGGAAATATCCATGGCCGTGACGTATACTTTTCTGATGTTTTCAGGAATTTCTGTGATGTGCTGGATTGATCCTGTGCGTTCGATTTCTTTTAAGATGGTGTCGTTATATAGGTTTAACGTTTTAAGCTCTGCTTCCAAGAATGAGTTCAGATACATTAGTTTTTGTCCGCTCATAACTTCTTTTTGAAAGGATAGTGCGAAAAATGGTTCTACTCCTGAGCCGCAATCGAGAAGCATTGAGATTGATCCTGTCGGTGCGACCGTTGTTAACGCGGCATTTCTTTGTTTCCTGTTTTTTTCTTTGGGTCCGAAGATTGAGATTTCCCAGTTTGGGAATGTGCCTTTTTCTTTTGCGATTTCTTCTGAATAATCATGAGCTGTGACATTTATTAAATGCATAACTCTTTTTCCTGTTGCGAATCCTTGTTCTGAGTCGTAAGGAACTTTTAGTTGGTAAAGCATGTCTGCGAATCCCATAATTCCAAGTCCGACTCTTCTGTTGTTTCTGAATACTTTATTTATTTTTTCGACAGGGAAGTCTGATATGTCGATAACGTTATCAAGAAGGCGGACAGCCATTTTTACAACGTGTTTTAGTCTTTCTTCTTCAATTTTTCCGTCTTTTACAAATTTTGAGAGGTTGACTGATCCAAGGTTACAAACGTCTCCGTCGTGAAGCCATTGCTCTCCACATGGATTGGTAGCTTCAAGTCTTCCCAGCGCTGGAATTGGATTTGTTCTGTTTGCCGCGTCCGGGAAAAGAACTCCGGGTTCTCCGTTTCTCCAAGCGGAATTGATGATTTTGTCCATCAATTCCGAAGCTGTGATTGTTTCTTCAATTGCTTCTACGAAAGCACTTCTTTTGTTTCTGATGATTCTTCTTGGTTTCATTTCCTTGTCTTTGTATGTACACATCCATGGCTCTTTTGAGCCTTCTTCGACTTGTTGCATGAATTTATCTGTAAGTGCAACTGAGATGTTGAAATTTACAAATGATCCTTCTTCCCATTTTGATTCAATGAATTCTAGAATATCCGGATGATCGATTCTCATGACTCCCATATTTGCTCCGTGACGGCCTTGTTGTTTGATAACGCTAAAAGCTTCATTGTAAACCTTCATGAAGGAAACAGGGCCTGATGCGACTCCCTGCGTTGCACTGGCACGTGTTCCTGCCGGTCGAAGTATGTGCCATGGAAATCCAAGTCCTGAACCAGCTTGTTGAAGAAGAGATGCATCTCGAAGTGTGTCGAAAATTCCGCGCATGCTGTCTTCTGCGTGAAGAACGATACAGTTTGCAACGAGTTTTGTTTTTCCTCCTGCGTTTGCGAGCGTTCGTCCTGCAGGGATAAATTCAAAATTATATAAAATATCTCTAAATTTTTCTGCGAATTCTTCTATTTCTTGTTCGCTTTTTCCGTATTGTTTTTCAACGCTTGCAAGGGCTCCTGCAACTCTTGAAAACATTTCTTCCGGAGATTCTGTGACTTCGCCTTTTTCATTTCTTTGTAAATATCTTCCCGCCAAAACTCGCAAAGCGTTTATGCTAAAGGGGAGTTTTGTGGTTTTTCCGTTTAAAATTTCTTCCTGCTTGTAGCGAATGTTTTTATGCTGTTCGCGGTATAGGATGTATGCCTTTGCGGTTTTTGCGTGTCCACCTTCTATCAAAATTTTCTCAACCAAATCTTGAATTTGTTCGACTGTAGGAATATTGCTTTCATCTTTGAAAAATACTTCAAGTACTGCGGTAACTTGATTTGAGATCTGCGCAGAAACATCAGTGTTTCCCCCCCCTACTGAATTTGCGGCTTTCCAGATAGCTTCTGTGATTTTTGCTTGGTCAAATTCAACGACGTCTCCGTTTCTTTTTTTAATTTTTTTGATAGGGGACATAAGATGTGGGAGGTTAATGTTTTGTTGTTTTTATCCCTGTGTGCTTAGACACAGGAGACATTTCCCATAGGAATGAGGTTTTCCTACATATAGTAGCCATTTTTTAATAAGCATACTATATCTAGTGGGTACTTTAAATAATATCAGAGTGTTTGAGGGATTAAAAGGGAATTATCGGAAGAAGATGTTGCAAGTTTTTGTTTTTGTTTTTGTGGAATGATTTATGTTAGTATTTCAGTAAATTTCTATTTAAATCTTATTTCAATGAAAAATCAAATAAAAATATTAAAATTGATCGTAGCCCTTGTGCTTGCGGTTTCTTTGATTGCTTCGGTGTTTGTAGGTTGGTTTATGGGCGTAGCTGAGGCCGAAACGATTGGTGATAAAATTCATCAATATAATTCTGATATTATTGTGAATGAAAATGGGTCTATAGATGTGGCGGAGAAGATTTTGTATGATTTTGGAGATGTTCCCGGGCATGGAATTATCAGGGATTTGCCTTTTGTTTACGGAAGTGGAGAGGATCGAGTTGCTATTATTTTTGATGATTTTTCGGTGACGGATGAAAATGGGAATCCGTATGATTTTATTGATTATGTCGATGGATATAGTTTGAGTTTGAAGGTTGGGGACAGTGATAAAACTTTGACCGGAGAACATTGGTATTATGTGAATTATAAGGCACACGCCGTGATTAATAATTTTTTGATTTATGATGAACTTTATTGGAATGTGACCGGAAATTATTGGGAGGCGGATGTAGAGAAATCTGTTGTAAAGGTGACTGTGCTTGGAGGAGTGAAAGAAGGGAAAAAGGCGACTTGTTATAGTGGGGGATATGGGTCTGAAAATCAGGATTGTACTGCGGAAGTAGTTTCCGACAACAGTTATAGATTTACCTTGGATAAGCCTGTTTATGGCGGTGGATTTACTGTTGTTGCTGGGTTTGAAAAAGGGATTGTGAAGGAAAATGCGTCTGTTGGTTTTAATATTTCCGGATCGTCTTTATCTATTTATTCTCCTGATGTTTATATTGATGGGAATAAGGTTTTGGGTAAGTTCTATGACAGTATTATGGTTTTCTCCGGTGAGCATTTGGTGGAAGTGAAAAGTTATGGTTATGAGGATTATTCTGCGAAAATAACTGTAGCCGGATTCAAGACAAAGATGGTTGATATTGTTCTTGAGAAAACTTTCTTTTGGAGATTTGTGGGTGAAATTTTTCCGTGGATTTTATTAGGATTTGGTTTGTTTTTGGTGTTTTTGTTGTGGTTTTTTAAGGGGAGAGATCCGAGAGGAAAGGGCGTCATTATGCCGCTTTATGAGGCTCCGGATAAACTTTCTCCGGGAGAAGTCGGCGTGATTTACGACGAGGTTGCTCATTTGCATGATATAAGTGCGAGTATTATAAATATGGCGGTGAAGGGGTATTTGAAAATTGAAAAAGTTGAGAAAGAAAAAAAATGGTATCAGTTCAAAGCTGATGTTGACTATTTCTTTTTGTTGCAAAAAGATGCGGCGGATGCGAAGGATTTGAAGGATTTTGAAAAGAAGATTTTTGCCGGAATTTTTCCGAAGGGGGGAAAGTCGAGAGTGAGTTTGCAGAGCTTGGGAAGGCGGTTTTATCCTGTTCTTTCGAAGGTGAAAGAACTGCTTTACGAAAGTATGGTGGATAAAAAATATTTTGATACAGATCCTGATAAAAGAAGAATTAATTATATGGTTTTGGGGATCGTGTCGGTTTTTTTGATGACTATGATTGGGGTTGGTTTGTCGATTTTGTCGGATAGTGCTCTTTATGCGGCAATGCCTATTGTGGGTGTGGCGTTTTTTATTGTTGCGAGATTTATGCCGAAAAAGACTGTTTTTGGAGTGGAAGTGAATGAAAAAGTGCGTGGTTTTCAGATGTTTTTGAAGGCGACGGAAACGGATAGATTAAAAAAAATGTTTTCTCCGAGTGAATACAAAAATGTGTTTGAGAAATATTTGCCGTATGCAATGGTGCTTGGTGTTGAGAAGCAATGGTCGAAACAATTTGAAGGCTTGTACAAGGGAATGCCGGATTGGTACGTAGGCGCGAATCAAACAAATATGTTTATTTTTATGAATGATTTGGGAAGGTGGAGCAGATATGGTGAAAAGCAGTTTGTGGCCGGGGCTCCGAATTCCGGATGGAAATCTTCGGGATGGGGCGGAAGTGGCGGATCGAGTTCGTGGGGAGGCGGAAGCGGATTTTCCGGAGGTTTCTCTGGTGGAGGATTTGGTGGAGGTGGAGGGGGAAGATGGTGAAGTGAGGGTGTGGACGATGTCTTGATCTGTTTCGCCGTCTAAGAAGGTGAAGTGTATTGGCCAAAATTCAGCTTTTTCAGTTTTTCGTACTTTGTCTTATTGTACTTCTAATTTTAGTTTGCATCCAGTTATTAATTTGTGTGCTGGTGGCAAAATTACGTTGTTGAATCTTGCGCCGAGGGATCGTTCTTCCGGTATTCCACCTGCTTCTTTTCCTATTGCTGCTAAAACTTGAGTTGCTGTGATTACGATATCAAGTGCTGTTGATCCTGTTATTCCGTTTGGATTTCTAGCATAAAATTTTGAGAAAGCTGGGACTTGATTTGCCGGCAATGGATTTAGTGTCACTTCAAAAGTTTCCGGAGGAGTGAAGTCTTTTTCGGCATGAATTTGTTGTGGAAATGATTGAGGAGGATCTTGTTCGTAGAAAAAAAGAGAAGGAACAAATTCCTGAACCTGATTATAAAGGTAAATTTAATGGTCAAATTTTAATTCGTACTGAACCGGCGATTCATGAAAAGCTTTATTTCGAGGCTCAGGCTAGTAATTTGAGTTTGAATAAGTATATTGAAAATAGGCTTCAATAGGAAATATAAGTGGTAGTGCCAGGGAGAATTGAACTCCCGTTTACGGGATGAAAACCCGTTGTCCTAACCACTAGACGATGGCACCATGATGATTTTTTGTTGCGTAAACGTACGCGAGCATTAGTATAAGGGCTTGTGGGTTAAAGTCAATTTCATTTTGCGTTGCGGGGGCGTGTGCTGGTTATTTATTTATTTCCTTATTTTATTTCGTTGTCTTTTTTGGTGACGTATTGTTTGTTTTCGGGGTTTAGCATCTCTTTTGTTTTTTGGTCTTCGTTTATTTTTGTGAAGGCGGAGGAGTCTGTGATTTTCGAGTTTAAGCCTGAATTTTCGGTTTTCAGTATTTCATTTTTGAGTTTTTCTTGTTGTAAGGCATAACCTTTTTGTGCGGAGTCGTTTGTGACTAAGAAAAATATTCCCAACAAAACGATAATCATCGAAGAAAGTGTGACTATAAGCAATTTTGCTGTTTTTTTTGCTTCTGTTTGAAGCGTGGTTTTCTGGTACATTATGGCAAGTGAATTACTTTGTCTTGTACATTTATAACGCCTACGGATAAATCTGCAAGTGTGGCGAATGCGCCCATCGATAGGTCGATTATTCGGCCATGGCCGTATGGTCCGCGATCTATGATTTTTACTTGAATCGATTTTCCGGTTGCGAGATTTGTAACTTCAACTATTGTTCCGAATGGGAGCGTTTTGTGCGCGGCGACGAAGTTTGCGTTGTTTAATTTTTCTCCTGATGCTGTGTTTGCTCCGTCTGCCCCGTTTCCATAGTAAGTGGCTTTTCCAAATTCCATGTTGCTTATCGAGTCATTCATGATTTTTCTGTAAATTATTTCTGCCATGTATCCGCGTGTCATGTCTTGGTTTGGGTCGATTTTGTTTTCCAGGGTGATGTTTACGAGTGTTTTTTGTTTTGCGTATGCGGCATATTTTGCGAACCAATCTGTGCTGACGGCGTCTGCAAAAATGTCATCTGTCGATGGATATTCGAGTTCAGGATAACAGCTTAAAAATATTTTTAATGATTCTGCGAGATTTATAGTTTTATCCGGTTGAAAGGTGCCGTCTTCGTATCCTGAGATTATTCCTTTTTCTTTTGCTATTGCGACGTATGGGGCAAACCATGAGTCTGTAGGAACGTCTGAGAGGGGGGATTCGTTGATTTTGACTATGTCGGCTTCTTGAACTGCTTTACTTGCCAATATGAAGATTTTGAGAGCTTCCGCGCGTGAAATCTTTTGTTTGGATTTGAATGTGCCGTCTTCGTAGCCTTGAATTATGTTGTTTGCACGTAAATAATCTATTGCAACGAAATGTGAATTTCCTTCTTTTATGTCAGAAAAATTGTTTGGAGACTCCGCTCTGATTATTGTTGGTGTATGCGAAATTGTTGCGATCAAAGTTATTATAGGAACGAGTAACCAAGTTAGGTTTTTTTTGGTACTCATGAGTATGTTTTTAAGGGTGTATTATTTCGTTTTAATGACGATGTGGCGCATTTCGCCTTCTCCGTCGCTGAACGTTTCAATGTCTTCATATCCGGACCCCATGCACATCAAATGAATTTTTCGTCTGAAATAAGCTGACATTGGTGGAAGTCTTTGTGGGCGGTGGAATTTCCTAGCCATTTCGATTTTTCTTTGGGCCATGTTTAGCATGCTTTCTTCTTGGCGTTTTCTGTACTCATCCACGTCCAAAGTGATTGAAAAATTTTCTGTTTTGCATTTTTGCCATGCCATTACTTTTAAAAGATGTTGAATGGCTTGAATGTTCATTCCTCTGAAGCCTATCAGCAAATTTGGGTTTTCGCTTTTTATGTTTATAAGGAAGGCGTCTGGTTCATCTTCTACGATGTCCAAGTCTGTGTAAGGAACTTCGATTCTTTTTAGAATCTCTTCCAGTGTTTCCTTTAATGCTTCTATTATTTCCATAATATGTGGTTTTTAAAGTTTAGTTTGTTGTAATAACTTTGACTGTCGGTTCGTTATCGTCTTTTTTGTGGGTTGACTTGCCTTTGTTTACAAATATTTGCTGAATTATTCCGTAAAGTGTTGAAGTGCCCCAGTAAAAGCCGACGCCCGCAGGTAATGATGCCGTGAATACTGCGATCATGACCGGCATCAAGTATATCATGATTTTTGATGCGCTGGCCATTTCTCCTTTTGGACTTGAAACTCCCATGGAGAGTTTCATCTGTATGAATTGAAGTCCTCCGATTATTATTGGGAGTACGTATAGATTTGGTTTAGATAGGTCAATTATTCCGAAAAATGTGTGTGAAATGTCGCTTAGTGCAAAATTTTCGTATGTTTTGTATAAAAGGTATGTGTTGTCGGGATTTAGGCTATCTTGTACGACGTAGAAAATTCCGATAAGGAATGGAAGTTGTAAGAGTAGTGGAAGGCAGCTTCCCATTGGATTTACTTTTGCTTCTTTCCATAATGCCATTGTTTCCATGGCGATTTTTTGCTGATCTCCTTTGTATTTTTCTTTGATTTTCTCGAGTCTAGGTTGAACGTCTTGCATGCGTTTTTGCGCTTTCATAGCCTTTTGTGAAGGTATGAGCAGAATTGTTCTTATTATTAGTGTAAGAAGAATTATGGCTAGTCCAATGTCATGATTTGGCATCATTTTCGCAAGGAAGATCATTGTGTTGTAGATTGGGCGATAGAAAATTCCGATCCAGAGTTTGGAGAAAATGCCTTCTTCTACGACGGTGAATTCGTTTGAAGTAAGCGTTTTTTCTTTTTCGCCTACTTTTGTTTTCATCTCAACTTTGTATCTGCCCATGTCTCCAAAAAGTGTGTGGTTCCAGGTTGAATAGGGGACTAGAATCTCTTTTGTAGGGAGAATTTCTATGTCTTTTTTGTTTGTACAATCAAGTTGCGGAGAATATGTCTTTTTTACCCATTCATTGTTTTCGTTTCTGAATGTGTCGAATGGTTCTGCTGGACATTTGTTTGGAATTGTTATTGCGGCGGAAGTGTTGTTTTTGATCTTTATAGTGACGATATCGCGTCTTGAGTATTCGTTGTCTGTTGTTTCGAAAACTATTGTGCTTGGAGTTGTGTTTTCGGGAGCTTTATTTCCTTTAAATAGGTTTATTGCGTAGTTTACTGCCAAAAATATAGCTAAAAATATCAAGATATTCTTTACTAATTGGTTGAATTTTTCCATTTTAAAGCTTTGTTATAGTTTCTTCCGCTATTTGAGAGATTTCCTTGAATTCTTTAGTTAGAATTTGTTTTTTTGGAATTAGTATTATGTCTAGCGGGCGCAAATTTGAGTTTTCTTTTACTATGAGCCTAAGTGCTTCGTAAATGCGTCTTCGTGTTTTGTTTCTGTCTACCGCTTTTTTTGCGAATTTTGTGCTTACTATTATCCTAAATCTTGGGAAACTGACTTTATTCTCCCAGAATCTTATCACAAAAAGTTTCGAATCAAAAGACTCACCTTTTTGCAAAATGAGTGCTATGTGTTTTTTGGGGATCTTAAATTTTTTTGCGATCATCCTTTAGAGTGGATCTTAACAGTAAGGCTCTTTCTGCCTCTTGATCTCCTTCTGTTGAGCACAACTGCGCTTCTTTTTCTGAAGCCGTGAGTTTTTAGTCTGATTCTTTTCTTTAGTTTTCCTAACATGGTATTTAATTAGTTCTATAATGTATTTTAGTCCTTTGCGTGGTGATTTTACAGAGGAAAATCTAATCTTGCAACAGAAAATCTTGTGACGCAGGTTCTGTTTTTTAAGAATTTTGGAGTAGTTCTGTTGTTTTTTCACTTTCAGTCAATTCTTCAACTTCATGAAAAATCATTTGTATAACGAAAACTGAGAGTAGAATTGTGGTTGCGTTGAATGCTCCTAAGAAAATTACTGTTTCGATTCCTTCTCCAGTGAAGTTTCCTTGTAGTTTTATGAAAATAAATGCGCCGATTATGCTACAAATTATTCCCGCAAGTACTCCATAATATACAATCTTTTTGTATTTTGGCTGGTTTACTTTTGACAAGTATCCAAGAATAATACTTACGATAAGTGCGGCTTCAAGCGTTTCCCTGAATGTAACTATAAAATTTTCCATAATGGCGAGAGTATATCGGTTAAACTTTTTCTTGCAAAGAATATGTTTACTAAAGTATATTTGTGTAGTAAGATAAGCTCTAATTTAAATTTTGAAACATAAGGTTATGGCAATCAAAGCGGGATATGAGTTTCTGTTTTTTGGAAAGGATGACAATAGTTTTTTAGAAAATTATTATTATGATCTTTTTCAAGATTTTGGAGACAAGAGCGGACAAATATTTATAAATCTAGAGATTCAAAATAATCCAGTGGATGCGGAGGAGATTGGACAGGTGCTTTTTGAGACGATGCAGAAAGTGTTTTTTGAGGATGTAGGGAAGGATCCATACGAGAGGTTTGAGGCTGGGCTTAAGTCTGTAAATGGAGTTTTAAATGAATTTAAGGCGCAAAAAGTTTCAGGATATATCGGAAATTTGAATGTGATTATCGGGGCGATAGTCGGGGATACATTATATTTGACTCAAGCTGGAGACAGTGAGGCTTACCTTATAAGGAAGAGATTTATTAGTGTTGTGAGTGAAGGGCTGAGTGATGATTTGAGCAATGGAGATGTGTTTGGAAGTATTGCTACCGGGAAAATAGATGTTGGAGACACGGTTTTGTTCTCTTCTACAAGGCTTTTGCGTTATATTAGCAAAACGGATTTGGCAAAGGCTACGAGCGGGAATGATATTATGAATTCTTTGAATGAGATTAAAGATACGATGTCTACCGAGATTTTGGGACGAGTTGGGCTTACCGGAATTTTATTTTCAAAGGCTATGGAAGCTGAAGTGGAAGATTTTCTTGACGATATTGAGTTTTCTGAGAAGGGAGTGCTTGAATCTTCAAGAGGGCATGTTTCTGCGCAGAAAGAGACTTTGACGGGAAAATTCTTGACTGCATTTAAAGGATATAAATCGAAAGGGGGAAGCAAACTTTCCGGTATTGGATTTTTTGAAAAAATTAAAGATTTCTTTTCAAGATTTGTTTCCGGACTTTTTTCCAAAGGGTTTGGGAAGGACAAGATTTTGGCTCTTTTGGTGGTGCTTATCATAGTGCTTGGGGCTGGAATCTGGGTTTATGGAGTAAATAGTTCGCAGAGGGAGCAATTGGCTCAGCTTGATGAGGTTTTGAACGGTGTTCAGTCAAAAATAACAGAAGCTGACACGAAGGGGTCTTACGATAAGGTGGCAGCGAAAGAGGTCTTGGATAAGGCATATGTTGATGCTATGAGTGTATTGAATTCCGGATATTATAGAGATAAAGCGAAATTGTTTTTGGTTCAAATAGATGAGACGAGGGATAAACTTGATAGCGTACAGAGAGTGGAAACTCCAAAGGTTGTGGCTGATCTTACTAAAAAGAGAAGCGATGTGAATGCGCTTGGTTTTGTGGATATGAAAGGAAGGATTTTTGTTTATGAATATAATGCTCTTTACGAGCTTGTTCTTGATCAGGTTCAGGATCCTTTGACTATTGATAAAGATGAAACTGTGATCGCCGCGACAGGTTTTTCTGATAGGAATGCGGTCGTGTTTTTGACGAAAAATGGCAAAATGATTCAATACAATAATGGTACGATGAATTTTATGGACACTGTTGATACAACTTTTCATAAGGGAAGTTATGTTGTTGACTGGGGAAATAAGGTTTATTTGCTGGATACTGAGAACAGTGAGATTTGGAAATATGCATATAAAGCTACGACAGGTGGGTTTGGAAACGCTGAGGCGTATTTTGCAAAAGAAAAGGTTGATTTGGCCGGAGCAAAGAGCTTTGCGATTGATGCAAATCTTTACGTTTTGATGAATAACGGAGATATAAATAAATATTATGGAGGAACTAAGGTTGATTTTTATATAAATAATCCTCCGTTTAATGCTCTGAAGGATCCTTCAATTATATATACGAATGATAAACTTGATTATGTGTTTGTGGTGGATGCTCAGGGTAGAATTTTGTTTTACCAGAAAGATGCTAAAACAGGAAATCTTGTTTACACTATGCAGTATTTGTTCCCAAATATCGGGGAGATTCGTGATTTGAGTGTAGATCCGGATTCGAAGAAAATGTTGATTTTGACGAAGGACAAGATCTATGAATTGAATTACTAATTAGAGATTTCTTTTGCAATCTGGAGTTCTTCGTCGGTTTTTATGACTAGGACTTTGGATTTGCTGGTTTTTGATGAGATTACTTCTTTGGATAGTCGGTTTGCTTTTTTGTCGAGAGAGATGCCGAAATGCGAGAGATAATTGATTGTTTGTTCTCTTACGTAGTGTGCGTTTTCGCCGATTCCCGCCGTGAAGATTATTGCGTCGATTCCTTGGGTCGATGCGGACATTTCTGCGATGTGTTTTGCGAGATGATATGAAAATATTTCAATTGTGAATAGCGCTTTTTTGTCTTTCTTTAGCGCTTTTTTGTGGATCTCTCTCATGTCCCAACTTATTTCTGAAATTGCTTTAAGGCCTGATTTTTTCAAGTAAATTTCTTCGATTTTTTCGAGTGGAAGTTTTGCCGTTTTTGAAAGGTAGAATGTGATTGCTGGATCGATTGAGCCGCATCGTGTGCCCATCATCATGCCTTCAAGCGGGGTGAACCCCATTGTTGTGTCGACTGCTTTTCCTCCTACTGATGCGGTTATAGATACACCGTTGCCAAGATGGCATGAAATTATTTTTGCTTTTTTATTCTTTAAAATCTGTAATGCTTTTTCCGTTACGAATTTGTGACTTGTTCCGTGAAATCCGTATTTTCTTATTTTGTATTTTTTGTGTAATTCGCGTGGAAGGGCATATAGATAGGCTTTTTCCGGCATTGTAGAATAAAAACTTGTGTCAAAAACTGCATAATTTTTTGCGCGTGGTAGGTGTTTTTTGCAGGCCAAAATCCCCTCAAGATTTATGGAGTTGTGAAGAGGGGCGAGAGGGAATAATTTTTTAATTTCTGCTATCAGTTTTTTTTCGATTTCTGTAGTTTTTGAATATTTTTCTCCTCCATGTACGACCCTATGTCCTATTTTTTCTATTTCGTTTAAAGAGGATATTTTTTTTGAATCGAGAATCTCTTTCATTGCTAATTTAAGCGCTGAATCTATTGTTTTCGTTTTTGATTTATCGCTAACTTCTATTAGATTTTTTGCTAAAACTATAAAATTTTTCGAATCGAAAAGTTTATATTTTAGAGAAGATGATCCTGCGTTGATGACAAGAATTTTCATAATTCTTTATAGACATGGGTTCCAACTTTTGGAGCTATAAATACTTTTACTCCGATATCACTTCCTGATTTTGCTATTGATACATCTTTTCTGTCGATTTGGATTGAATTGATTACTTGTTCGAAAAGGCCTCCTTCTTTTTCGAAAATAAGTTGATCTCCTTTTCGAATTGGGCTTGTAACCTTGATAATCGCTACATCGATTTTGTCGAAATATCCTTCGCAAATTCCGCATATTTTTAATTCTCTGAAATCCGAAGAAGATTTTTTTATTGTTTTTTCTTCGAATTCTTCAAAAAGTTCTTGTGAAGGAAGTGGTTCTCTTTCGTAAATTTCCGGTATTAAATCTTGTTCAATAAAAGATGGAGAGTTGTAGTTTGTTTCTACAGGCCTTAAGATTTTACTGCGACGGGTTGTTGGTTTTTTTACTGAACGTGATGCGGTTTTTCGTTTTTTCGGTAAAGTAGTTTTTTTTCTGCCTTTTGCGGCTAAACTTCTTTTCCTTTGAAATGCAGGAATATTGTAAACGTTTATTTCGTCCATAGGTTTGAGGTAATTTCAACTTTTATTATAACAGATATTTATTTTTTAAAGAAATTTTTTATTTCTTGTTTTGCAATTAATTTTGCAATTTTAAAATATGATATCGGTTGCGATATGAGTTTTATTTTTTTGTTTGAAAAAGAAGATTTTTTTATTTTTTCAATTATTTGGTTTGTTGTTTTTTGGCTTTTAATAAGGCTATACGAAATATCTAGATTTTCTAAATCGTGACAATCTGCTGTGGCAATCATTGGTAATTTATGTTTTTTAGCCATTGATTCCGCTTTTTTGTTGTAATTTTTTGTAGAGGTATAGCAAAAAGAATATTCGATTGCATCAAAGAGTTCGATGTTGGACTGAAGGTTTTTTTTGAGTGTTACTTTGCCGGGGAAAAATGGATGTGGAGCAATTATTAAACAATTTTTATGTGTAGATTTGTATTTTTTTAGGTTTTCAAATGTTTTTATTTTTTTGATTTTTTTGTCGATATTTATTCCTAAAATATGTTTGCCATTTATTTCAAATTCTATTCCCGGAATTAATAAAATTCCTTTTTTCTTTGCATATGATTCTAACTCTTTTGTGAAAATTACTGTTCTATGAGAGGTGATTGAGAGAACGTCATACCTTAGTTTTTTGGCTTTATCTATGAGTTCTTTCGGTGTATGAGAAATATGGTCCAATAAATCTCCTTCTGCGTGTGTGTGAAACTGGCATTTGAGAAAACCTGTAGTATCAAAGGATTTTTTTGAAGTTTCCATCAAAGTTTTGTAGGAAATTTTTCATATCAAGGACATCATTTTTTGAAATACTTTCTATTTTAGAGTGTTGTCTCTGCCCTTCCAGCTGTGTTATTTTGTTGATCATTACGGTGACTAAAGATGTTGAATGGCATTTGTCACAGTGCATTTCGAAGAGTCCTTCTTTTTTTGTTGTTGCGATTACGTTAATTTTATTTTCTTTGTATTTTGTCTTACAGCTCAAACATTCACAGGTTTCTGTGAGTTGTTTTACGGTAGATTTTATTTCGTTTGTGTTCATTTTTATAGTTTTTCTAATGCTTTTTTTATTCTTTGTAATGATTTTTCTTTCCCGAGTGTATACATTATTTCGAATACTCCAGGAGAGAAGTCAAGTCCGCTTAACGCGGCACGTAGAGGCCAAAAAACCTGTCCGTTTTTGCATTCTAATCTTTCAACTATTTTTGTAAGAACATCTTTTATTTCAGGAATATTCCAGTTGTCTAATTTTTCGAGATTTTTTTGTGCTTCTTCAATCGATTTCTTTGCCCAAGAAAAGTCTACTCCCATTTTTTCATTCGTCAATAATTCCTTTGAATAGTTTGGTAGCGTAAAATAAAAATCTATTTGTGATGAAACTTCTTTTGCGTCGCGTAGAATTTTTTCTTCAACAGTTACAAGCATTTTTGAAATATTTTTGTCTGACAAATATTTTTTGTCTAAATATTTTTTACATATTTCGAGCAATATTTTTCCTTTTTCTTCAATGAATTTTTCTTCTTTGTCTGAAGAAGTGAATGCAAATTTTGGCTGGTCCTTGCGAGATAAATCGATTTCAACTTTTTCGTCTATTTCTTTTGCGAGAGGAAAAATCTTTTTATTGAAAATTTCTTTTTGCCATCTCCAGTTGAACCAGTCTAGTTTTTCTATATTAAAAATTGCGCCGGCTTTGTGGATATGTTCGATTGAAAAAACTTCTTCGAGTTCTTCCAAAGTGAAAATTTCTTTTTCTTCTCCGCTTCCCGGATTCCAGCCTAAAAATGCTGCAAAATTTATTATCGCTTCTTTTAAATATCCTTTTTCGATGTAGCTTTCGACAGAAACGTCACCTTGGCGCTTTGAAAGTTTGCTTTTGTCCGAGTTTAACAGAAGAGGAAGGTGTGCAAATTCGGGATGTTCCCATCCGAATGCTTTGTATAGTGCGATATGTTTTGGCGTTGAGGGAAGCCATTCTTCTCCTCTTATGACGTGTGTGATTTGCATGGAATGATCATCGACTACATTTGCGAGGTGATATGTCGGGAAGCCGTCTGATTTTATTAGGACTTGGTCGTCGATTATTTTTCCGTCGAATTGTACGTTTCCGCGAACAAGATCTTTGAATTTTATTAGTTCATAAGGCATTTTTTGTCTTATGACAAAAGGAGTGTTTGATGCGAGTTTTTCTTCGATTTTCGATTGTGGAAGTTTTGCGCATGTTCTGTCATACATCGGTGGAAGCTTGTTTTTTTCTTGTGCATTATGCATTTCTTCGAGACGTTCTTTTGTGCAAAAGCATCTGTATGCATGACCTTTTTCGATAAGTTCGTCTGCATGTTTCTTGTAAATTTCTGTTCTTTTGGATTGAGTATATGGGCCGAATTCTCCCTTTTCTGAGCCATCGAGTAATGGCCCTTCATCGTGATCAAGTCTGATCCACGAAAGTGTTTTTATCAAATTTTCGACTGCACCTTCGACGAATCTTTCTTGGTCTGTGTCTTCAATCCTTAGCAAAAAATTGCCTTTATTTTTCTTTGCAAACAAGTAGCAGTAAAGCGCTGTGCGAAGCCCTCCAACGTGCAAGTATCCTGTCGGTGATGGCGCGAAACGTGTGCGGACCATGTTTTATTGTGTAATTTAAGTAAATTCCGATTGGATTATACATGGTTTTTCCTCTGGAAAAAAGGGGCTGTGTCGTGTAGAATAAAGGGGCTTGAAATGAGTGTTTTTTATTAAAGTTAAACTTTCATATGGCAAGACGACGAAGGCTTAGAAGGACGGTGCGCAGGAAACGCGCTACTGTAAATATAAAGGTCGATCCATTAATTGCCAGAGAGATTTGGTCGACGATTTTGTTGTCGACCGGAGTTCTTACTATTTTGAGTATTAAGGGGTCTTTTGGGCCTGTGGGGGATATTTGGGTTGGATTTTTGAGTCCGATTCTTGGATGGGGGATTTATATTATTCCTGTGCTGTTTATTCTTGTTTCGGCGATGATGTTTTTGTCGAAAGATATTGAATTTGGGGCTTCGAGAGTTTTTGGAATTATTCTGTTTATGACTTTTGGGCTTAGTTTGATTCATCTTTCTGTTCCGACGGAACATATTTATGATTATGCTTCTGTTGGAAGCTATGGAGGATATATTGGTTTTGTGACGAATTTTTTGTTTTTGCAGGTTTTGAATGTTGGAAGGATTGGGGCGACTATTATTTTTATTACCGGGTTTGTGGTCTCACTGATGCTGGTTTTTGAGCTTTCAATTATTGAACTTGTGCGTTTTGCTATTCCACAAATAAAAATTGAAACTTCTCGTTCGCGTGGGAAAACTAAAAAGCGTGGGATTTTTGATGGAGATGAGGATTATGATGATGAGGAGGTTGCTGAGCCTGAAATTTTCATACATAAATCGAAGATAAGTGCTTTGAGACGTGAAGAGGAGGATGAAGACGGGAAAGAGAATGCGCGCAATGGCGGTGATGGTTTAATGGAGGATGATGATGATGAAAAAGTTGAGTCGGTTGCGATAAATAGGGGTGATGCGACGGCGGCGGCGCTTGATAAAGCCGTAAAAACGGAGCGTGAAGAAATTGAATGGGAATTTCCGTCGCTCGATTTATTGCTGAATGGAGATAGTAATGTGGTAGTGGATGAGAAATTTTTGAAAGAAAGTGCGGAGAAAATCAGAAAAAAACTTTCGCAGTTTGGAATTGAAGTTGCGATGCATGAAGTTAATGTTGGGCCGACGGTTGTTCAGTATACTTTGAAACCAAATGAGGCTGTGAAGCTTTCTAAAATTACGTCTTTGAAAAATGATATTGCGCTTGCTTTGGCCGCGGAGAAGGTTCGTATTGAGGCGCCGATTCCCGGGAAATCATTGGTGGGAATTGAGGTTCCGAATTCTTATAGAGCGATTGTCTATCTTCGTGAAATTCTTGAAAGTCCTGAGTTTGGGGCTTCGCCTTCAAAACTTACTCTTCCTCTCGGGCGTGATGTTTCAGGAAAACCTATTGTTGCGAGTCTTGATGCTATGCCGCATTTGCTTATTGCCGGAACGACTGGAAGTGGAAAATCTGTTTGTATGAACACGTTTTTGGTGTCATTGCTCTATCAAAATTCGCCTGAAGATTTGAGATTAATTTTGATTGATCCGAAGAGAGTTGAGCTTTCTTCTTATAATAATATTCCGCATTTGTTGACTCCTGTGATTCAAGATCCTGAAAAGGCGGCGATTTCTTTGAGGTGGGTTGTTGGTGAAATGATGAGGAGATATAGAGAACTTTCTACAAAAAGAGTGAGAAATATTGCTGAATTTAATGAAGTGGATGGGGTTAGAAAAATGTCGAGAATTGTTGTTGTTATTGATGAGTTGGCCGATTTGATGTTGGCGGCGGGAAAGGAAGTTGAGGCTTCTATATGCCGTATTGCGCAGATGGCCAGAGCTGTTGGAATTCATTTGATCATTGCTACACAGAGTCCGAGAGTTGATGTAATTACCGGACTTATTAAGGCAAATATTCCTGCGAGAATTGCGTTTGCGGTTTCAAATTCTATTGATTCAAGAATTATTTTGGATTGCATGGGGGCGGAGGATTTGGTTGGAAAAGGAGATATGCTTTACCTTCCGGTTGGACGAAATAAACCGCTTCGTGTTCAGGGAATTTATGTTTCTACGGAGGAAATTGAGAGGGTATCAAATAGAGTAAAACTTACCGTTGCGCCTGAATATGATAATGAAATTACTTCAAATGAAACTTCAAAACAAAAGGTTTTGGGTGTGCCTGATTCTGACAATGCTGATGATAGTTTGTACGGACAGGCCTATACTGTTGTAATGGAGAGTAGAAAAGCTTCTGCATCGTTGCTACAAAGAAGGCTGAAGGTTGGATACGCAAGAGCGGCAAGGCTTTTGGATTTGCTCGAGGAAAATGGAGTGGTTGGACCTGCTGATGGTGCGAAACCTAGGAGAATTATGAGTGAGGAGGAAAGATAGAGGGAAAGATGACAGATATGTTTCTTCTCGTGATTCTTCTAGGCTGTCTTTACTATTAACAGGAAGCCTAAAATCAAGATCGAGGCGAGGATTGTTGTTGAGAGCATGCCGTAGACTATGATTCTTGGGTATGTGTTTTTTTGTGTTTTTTTGAATCCGAGAAATATGAGTGTTATCATTGAAAGTAGACCTGTTATGATTCCATATTCTCCTAAATATTTTGAAAGAAGTGCCCAAAGAATTGCGGTAACGAATGCGCCAAAAAAAAACATTGAGATTTTTGATAATATTGTTGTGGATCTGTTTTTGTTCGTTGTTATTATGATTTTCATTGGAAAATTTGAGAGGCTATTTCGTAAAGTATTCTATCGCGTTTTTGAAGACTTGCAAACCCTTGCCTAGAGTTGGAAGTTCTTTGCCTTCGCGGAGGAGATGTTCTTTTTCAAGGGTCCAACCGTCTTCGTTTGTAAATGAATTGAATCTTTCCGGATGTGGCATTAGACCGAAGATACGGCCTGTTTCGTCGCATATTCCTGCGATGTCGAGCATTGTGCCATTTGGATTGAATGGGAACTCTTGGTTGGCAGGAGAGTTGTCGTCTTTGATATATTTGAATGCGATTTGGTCGTTTTTTATCAGGCTATCGATGACTTCTTTTTCTGCATAAAAATTTCCTTCGCCATGTGCGATAGGGCAGTGTAGTGTGTCGATGTTTCGAGTCCATACGCATTTTTGAGATGTGTTTTTTAGCTTAATCCAGCGGCATTCGTAACGTGCGTGTGCGTTGTGCATGAGGACTGCTTGGCGTTTTCCATATTTATTTTCTTTTGCAGGAACGAGTCCGAGGTTTGTTAAGATTTGGAATCCGTTACAAATTCCGATGATTAATCTGTCTTGTTTTGCGAAATCTAGGATTTCTTTTTCGATATTATTTTTGATTTTGTTTGCGAGTGCGTTTCCTGAACCTGTGTCATCTCCGTATGAAAAACCTCCCGGGAAAACCATGATTTGGTAGTCGTCAAGCATCTTTGGGTTTTCAATCAGGTCATTTATGTGAACTATTGTTGGAAGTCCTCCGGACAATTCAAAAGCTTTTGCAGTTTCTTCTTCGCAGTTTATTCCGTAGCCAGTCAGAACAAGAACTTTAGGTAAAGCTACGCTTCCTTGAGACGTCCTCGACAACGAAGTTGTTTGCGGAATGTCTCTGCGAAAGCGATCTTTCCCTAAAGTTATATCGTTGTTTGACATGTTAGTAATCTTTAAATGTGAATTTGTACGCTTCTTCTAAATCTTTTACATTTGTGTCGATGATTGTTTTGCCGTTTGTGCCTTTGATTGTGAATTTTTGAGAGTCGAGAATTTGGCCTATACCTGCGAAAGATTCGTTTTTGAAAAGTTTTTCAAATTCTTCTTTTTTCTTTGGATTTATTGTAACTACAAACCTTGATTGAGTCTCTGAAAATAAAATAAAATCATTTCTTTGTAGATCTTTTTCGCGTGGAATTTTGTTCAAATCTATTTCCATTCCCAGTTGTCCTGCGATTGTTTTTTTCGCGAATGTTGCCGCGAGTCCTCCATGTGAAGGGCTTAGGGCAGAGGCAATCATGTTTTTTAAAATTGCTTCTTCAACTTTTTCGTAAAGTTTTTTTGCAGAGATCGCATTTACTTTTGGAATATTTTCACCTTCGGGGAAATATTCACTTCCAGCAAGTTCATCTTTTGTTTCTCCGAGTATGTAGACTAAATCTCCGGCGAATTTTGTATCTAATGAAACTGCTTTTGTTACATCATCCATTACGCTTAATGATGAAACTAAAAGTGTTGGAGGTGCTGAAATTTTGATTGCTTTTCCGTTTTTGTCGAAGCCGTTGAAGTCGTTAAACATTGAGTCTTTTCCTGATATATAAGGCGTTCTGTAGGCTACAGCATAATCGTAACAAGCTTTTGCTGCGGCTTTTAATTGGCCTAATCTTTCAGGTTCGTTTGAGCTACACCAGCAGAAATTGTCCATCAATGCCATGTGTGAAAGTTTTCCTCCGATTGCGATAGAATTTCTTACTGCTGTATCTATAGCGCATGCGGCCATGTCGTAAGTGTCTATTTCAGAATATTTTGGATAAAGTCCTTGTGAGCATACGGCTCCTTTTGTAGTTTCGATCATTGGTTTTGTGACGGAAGCAGGGGATATAACTCTGCCTTTTCCGTGTAGTGGTCCTAAAACTGCGCCTCCTTGAACGACATGATCATATTGTCTTGAAATAAATTCAGTACTTGCGATATTTGGATTTTTTAATAATTCAAGAAGTGTTTCTGTGAGATTTTCTGGCTCTGGTAGTGCTTTTTCTTTGCGTTCAATTTTTGTGTAAGTTGCGCGTAATGTCTTTTTTGGAAGTCCGTTATGAAGGAAATCCATACTTATATCCATTATTTTTTCGTCTTTGTATTTGATGATGCATCTTCCGCTATCTGTGAATGTTCCGATGACTGTTGATTCAACTTCACGGCGGTTCATTAGCTCTATGAATTTTTCTAGTTTTTCTTCAGGAATTGAAAGTGTCATTCTTTCTTGTGATTCACTAATCCATATTTTCCATGGTTCTAAGTTTGGATATTTTAACGGAACTGTTTCTAAATCGACTTCGCATCCACCGCATTCTTTAGCCATTTCTGAGACTGAGGATGAAAGTCCTCCTGCTCCGTCGTCCGTAATTGAATTGTATAAATCCATTTCTCTAGCTTCTTTTATTATCGCGTCTGAGAATTTTTTCTGGGTAATCGGATCGCCGATTTGCACTGCGGTTGCAGGACTTTCTGCTGATAGTGTTTCTGATGAAAATGTTGCGCCGTGGATCCCGTCTTGTCCTGTTCGTCCTCCAATTATTACTATTTTATCGCCTTTATGCGCGCTTTTTTCGTGTGAAGGTTTACCATTTATAATCTTTGGAATAAGTCCGACTGTTCCTACAAAAATAAGTGGTTTGCCTTTGTAGTCTTTGTGAAAATAAGAAAATCCTTGAGGAGTTGGAATTCCGCTTTGGTTTCCGCCTGCGTTTACTCCCGCAATAACTCCTTCGAAAATTCTTTTTGGAGTTAGTGAAGCTTCTTTTAAATCTTTATCTCTGTAAATTGGTTCTTCGTCGTCCGGTAGTCCAACGCAAAATCCGTATTTATTCAGAACCGGCTTTGCGCCCTTACCGAAGCCAATTGTGTCTCTGTTTACTCCTACGATTCCGGTGATTGCACCGCCGAATGGATCGAGTGCTGATGGGCTGTTGTGGGTTTCGGCTTTGTCTGTGATTAAATAATTTTCATCAAAAATTATTGCTCCGGAATTGTCTGAAAAAACTGAAACACAAAAATCATCTTTTCCTTTTTTGTTGCGAATATCGATTGTTGCTTTTTTGATATAGCCTTTGTATAAGCCATCTTTTATCTCATCGATTTCTGCGGCAAAGATTGTGTGTTTGCAGTGTTCTGACCAAGTTTGTGCAAGTGATTCGAGTTCTATATCGGTAGGGGAACGATCTTCTTTTTCAAAATATTGTTTGATTGCGTAGAGGTAATCTTTCTCAAGTGCTAATGGGCCGCGGCGTGTTCCGTCGTGATTTAAAATTCCTTCTTTTCCAAGTTTTAATAGTTCTTCTTCTGAAATATTTAGGTCGATTTTTGTGATCTCGATTTCTGAGGAAAGATGAACTTTTGGAATTATCAAATCCATTCCGTTGTCTTTCTCAAATGAAGTTTTGTCTTTTACGTGAATTCTTTGAATCAATTTATTCGCGAGAATATTGCCAATTTTTTTTGTATCTTCTTCTGTGATTTTTCCTTTCAAGAATATCAATGTCGACGTGTGAACGCTTTCTTCTTCGATGAATTTTTGTTTCGTAAGTCCTTCAATACTTTCTTTTGTTGTGGTTGCGATGTTGTCCGTTACTCCCGGCAAAAAGCCTATTTCTAGCGCAAAATCAAAAACTTTCGGAGCTACTTCGTTAAAACCCGAATTTAGCTCCTCATGTACTTTATCTAGTACATTGCGGTCTAAATTTGATTTTGTAACAATTTTAAATTTTTGAGAAATCGGATTTGATAAAATTTCTGCGATCTTTTTGATCTCTTCTGAATTGAAATTTTTGTTTACGGTGTAGACTTCGAGGACTTTTGCGGTTTCGATGGCAAAACCTTCTGATACAAGGTTTTTTCTCATAACTTCCGAACGTGTGTCATTTACGTGAGTAACAACTTCGATCCTATATGCCATTTTTAACAATGTTTAAAAATCTGCCCGCACTAGAAAAATATCAAATATTCATATTTTTCTCAATAGGGATTCGTTCTCACCCGCAACATTTCTTGTGTTTTTTGCCGCTACCGCATGGACAAGGGTCGTTTCGGCCTACGACAGGGCCGGAATCTTTGTCGGACATGTGGATTACTGTGCCGCCTGTTGATGCGCGTTCTGTGAGTTGTGAGCCGGTTGCGCCTGAGGTTTTTACTATTACCGGATTTTTTGAGGAAAGTGGTTTTTCTATTTCTGCGTCATTTGTTTGGATTTGTTTTATTTCAGCTCTTTTTAGCATTTCTTGTGGAACTACTTTTTCGAGATCGATTTTGAAAAGGGTGTTTAATGTGTTGGAGTTGATCATCGCCATGAGTTCATTGAAAAGCTCGAAGCTAAGCGCTTTGTATTCGGTTAGAGGATCTTTTTGCGCGTAGCCGCTGAATGCGACGCTTTCTCTTAGGTTTTGCATTGTGTCGATATGATCCATCCATAATGTATCTGTTGAGCGGAGAATTACTGCTTTTTCGATTCCTCGTAAAATTTTTGGATCCGGTAATGATTTTTCACGTTTTTTGTATGCTTCCAAAAGATATGATTTTGCTTTTTCGATAAGTTCGTCTTCGTATATTATTGTGTTGATTTGCTCTTGCGTGAGAGCATTGTCGTCTTTGTGAATTGCAGTTAATGCTTCGAAAATTTCTTTTTTGTTCCAATCTTTAGCGTCTCTGTGTGCGATATTATTTATGACAATATTTTCCGCCGATTCTGTGATCATTTGTATGATATCTTCTTTGATTTCGTCTTTGAAAAGATAATTTTTGCGTTGTTTGTAGATGATGTTTCTGTGGATATTCATGATGTCATCGTATTCGACGAGGTGCTTTCTTATGTCGAAATTGTGGCCCTCAACTTTTTTCTGGGCGCCTTCAATTGAGCGGGAAATTATTGAATTTTCAATAGGCATGTCTTCCGGAACTTTCAAAAGTTCCATCATTCCTTTGATTTTGTCTCCACCAAAAAGTCTCATCAAATCGTCATCCATGGATGTCAAAAATTGGCTTGCTCCAGGGTCTCCTTGACGTCCACTACGTCCACGTAACTGATTGTCGATGCGCCTAGCTTCATGTCTTTCTGTTCCTAAAACGAAAAGTCCGCCGAGGTCTTGGACACCTTTTTCAAGTTTAATATCTGTTCCACGTCCTGCCATATTTGTGGCGATTGTGACTGCACCTTTTTGTCCTGCGTTTGATACGATTTCGGCTTCTTTCTCATGATTTTTTGCATTCAATACTGTGTGTGGAATCCCTTCAAGTGTGAAAAGTTTGCTCAATATTTCTGATTTTTCGACTGAAACTGTACCGACCAAAACTGGCTGTCCTTTTTTGTTAAGTTCTTTTACAAGTTTTGTTGCGGCTAACATTTTTCCTTTGAATGTTTTGTAAATTGCATCTGTTTTGTCTAGTCTTTGTATTTTTCTGTTTGATGGGATTACGATTGTGTCTAAGCCATAAATTTGATAAAACTCTTCTGCTTCCGTGAGCGCTGTTCCTGTCATACCTCCCAAGCGTTCGAAAAGTCTGAAATAGTTTTGGAATGAAACTGTTGCCAGTGTTTTGGATTCGCGTTTTATTTCTACGTTTTCTTTTGCTTCGATGGCTTGATGAAGGCCGTGAGAGTATCTTCGTCCCGGCATTAAGCGTCCGGTAAATTCATCAATAATTAAGATTTCACCGTCTTTGATTATGTAGTCGATGTCGTTTTTGTAGCATGCCTTTGCGCGAAGTGCTTGTTCAAGGTGGTGGACTTCTTCAAATCCGGATTCCGTGTAAATATTTTCTACTCCAAGAAGTCCTTCCATTTTTACGATTCCGGCTTCTGTAAGCGTTGCGGTTTTTAGCTTTTCGTCAATTACGTAATCTGTATTTTCTTCAAGATTTTGGATTAATTTTGAATGTTTTTGGTATTTTGATGTGGATTCTTCGGCTTGAGTTGAGATGATCAAAGGAGTTCTGGCTTCATCAATCAAAATCGAGTCGACCTCATCGACAATCGCATAATAAAGGTCTCTTTGCGTGATTTCTTCTTTGTCGGTGACCATGTTGTCACGAAGATAATCGAATCCGAATTCGTTGTTTGTTCCATAAGTAATGTCGCATGCGTATGCTTCTTTTTTCTGTGCATGGCTCATTCCGTGGACTGTGACGCCGACTGAAAGTCCCAAATAATTGTAAAGTCCGCCCATCCATTCCGCGTCACGATGTGCCAAGTAATCATTTACTGTGACTAAGTATGCGCCGCGGCCTAAAAGTGCGTTCAAATAAATCGGCATTGTACAAACGAGAGTTTTTCCTTCACCGGTTTTCATTTCGGCGATATTGCCTTGGTGAAGGACTATTCCTCCGATTAGCTGGACGTCGTAGGGGATCATGTCCCAAGTCACTTCGCGTCCTTTTGCCGTCCAAGATTTGCCCATGAGATGGCGGCATGCGGTTTTTACCAAGGCGAAGGCTTCAGGTAAAATTTGGTCTAATGTTTCGCCATTTTTGAGTCTTTCTTTGAATTCTTCAGTTTTGGCTTTTACTTGCTCCTGCGTCGTGATTTCTTTTTGGTATTTTTCTTCTATCGCAAGTATCTCTTGGACTAGAGGTCTTATCTTTTTTAGGGCTTTCTCGTTCGGATCTCCCAAAAGTTTGTTTAGTATTTTTTGAATCATATAAAAATTTTCGTGAATTTTTTGAATATCGTTTGTGCTGGAAGATTCTAGCACTATTTTTGTTTCTTGAAGGAGTTTTATGATTGACAAAGATGGGAAAATGTTTAAAATGGGCGCCTAGTATAATTTAATTTAAAAATAAAATGGCAGGATTAAATAGTTTTACAGGATCGGATGGTGCTGAATTCGATGTTCGATCTAATGAAGTCTTTGTGTGGGAGAGAGATGCTTCAAAAAGAATGATTGAGAATGCTGGAAAGCCTGTTAGGGCTCGTGTTGCTGGGGTTTCAATGCCTTCTGTCCGTTCAAAATATTTTGTTGAAATTCCTGATTCTTCTGTTGGTGGTTCTGTCCCTAAAAAAGTTTGTAGTGTGTTTCCTGATTTGAGAGATGCTCCGGAATTGGATATGTTGACTGGAAAGGGGGCTTTGGAATCAGGTTTTTCTGACCCTGATGTCATTGCTGATTATGTTGGCTTACGTGTTGATGCAGTTGGTGTTGTTGTAATAGGAAGCAGAGGTGGTTTTAATAAGCCTGAATGTGAAGAATTTATTTCTGAGGCAGAGGTTGCAGAACAAGAGAGACGTGCTTTCGATTTACAACTTGCTCGTGCACAAAAGGCTGAGAAAAGGGAAGGGCTCAAAGAAGGTGAAAATGGTGAAAAGGTCGTAGAGATGGATGTTGGTGTTTTTAATTTACAACTTGCTCGTGCAAGAAAGGCTGTTGGTCTTGGTAGAGATGGAAGATTGTTGAAGAGGAAAGGTGCTAAAAAGAGTGCAGATACCGGTTCTGCGGCTTCTGTGTAATTATTCTGTGTGGCCTTTTAGGACGACGAAGATTGTTTTGATGAGTATTTTGAGATCGAAGATGATGGACCAGTTTTCAATATAATAGCGGTCGAGTTTGATTTCTTCTTCAAAGGGGAGATCACTGCGGCCGCTTATTTGTGAGATTCCGGTGACTCCGGGTTTTATTGTGAGGACGAATTTGTGATTTTTTTCGTATTTTGCGACTTCTTCAGGTAAATGTGGACGTGGGCCTGTGAGGCTCATGTCTCCGACTAAAACGCTAAATAATTGTGGGAGTTCATCGATTGAATATCTGCGAATGAATTTGCCGACTTTTGTGACTCTCGGGTCGTTTTTTATTTTTACGAGTGGGCTGTCTTTTCGTGTATTGCTTGAGGAAAGTTCTTTGTATCTCATGCTGTCTGTTTTCGGATACATTGATCTGAATTTGTAGAAATTGAAGAGTTCTCCGAATTGTCCGACTCTTTTTACGCGCTCGCCGTCGTCTTTTTTTGTGAAAAAGGTTGGGCCTTTTGAATTTAATCTTATTGCGATAGCTGTGAGAAGAAAAACAGGGGAGAGTATGATTAATAATATCAGTGAGCCAAAAAAATCGATGCATCTTTTTATGACTCTACCCCAACCTTCGAGTGGAGTCGGTTTTAGTGAGATTATCGGTACACGACCGATGGTCGAGATCGAGATGTTTGAGCGGCGTACATCGACAAGGTCAGGTACGAATTTATACGAAATGTGGTTTAAATCGCAGAGTTGAAGGATTTCTTCGTTGTCTTTTGCGTTTATTTTTGAATCGGTTTGAATTATTTCATCGATATTTTTGTGATTGATTGTGTATTCAAGTTGGCTTGGTTTTTCGATGATTTCTACGATTTTGTATCGCGCATCTTTTTTTAATTGTTTGTAGATTTCGTTTGTGATTTCATTTTTGCCAATAAAGAGTAATTTTCTTTTGCCTATGCCTTTTTTTAGCAATATTAATTGTATGATTTTTATTATTCCGCGTCCGACGATGATGAATGAAAATGTTAGAGACCAGCTATATAAAATCGCGAGTCTTGAGAAGGGGAATGTGCGTGTGAAAAAGAAATATGTTACGCAAAATGCGGCCCAAATAAACCAAGAAATGAATACTTGTTTTATTTCTGTTGTGAATTTTAGTGTTGTTCGAAGTGTATAAAGTTTTCTGAAGATGAAGATGAGAATTAGCGCAGCGGCAAGGAAAGAACTGAATCTTAAATACGCTTCGAGTGTTGGTAAAACGGTGTAATCTATCGGTTTTGCGATGCCTTTTATTGGCTCTGTGATCAGACGAAGATTGTATGCTACGAAAAATGCCGATATTGTCATGACTATGTCGATCGGTATTTTTATCAGTCCAAAGAAAATTTCGAAACGTTTCATTTTGTAATCATTATGCGCTTCGCTTGTGGAAGGCTTTTTAGCTGCTCTTAAACAGTTTGGGTAAGCCGAGTTCTGTGTCCCTTTCGGGTTGTGATCATCTATCTTAGTTCCACCGAAGTGGAATCTATAGCGGTGAGAAGAGTTATTTGCGATTGGCGGCGAATAAATCTTTCCATCTCACCTTGCACCTCACAGGGTTTTCCAACGTTTATGGCTTTCGCCATATGTCCCTAATGAATAGGGCTTTTCACCTTTTGCCCCTTGCGGGGTTAGTATTGTCTCTGTGGCACTATCCCTTCCGCATGTTTTAAATATACGGCGGCACGATGTTATCGGCTGCGATTTGCCATGGTGCTCGGACTTTCCTCTCCGATGTCCTAAAGGAATCGGAGTGATCACTCCAAACTATCTAAGAGCAAGGGTGATTGTAATAGATTTTTGGGTTTTGTGCAACAGGAAGGCTAGATTGAATTTGTTTTTAGTTGTTTCTCTAGAATTTTCTTGTCGGAGAAGTTTTTTATTTTGAGAATTTTTATATTTTTTGGGAGAGCGGATGACGGGATTAAGCCGATAATTTCGCTTTCAAGTATTTTTGTTTTGAGTTTTTTTGCTAATGTTTCTACTTTTTTGAATACTTTTAATGGTGGAGTTTTCTTGTAATCTGTGAGGTTCATTGAGACTTGGGCAGTGTCGCGGCTTTTTAGGTAAAGGCCAAGGGCTTTGATATTTTTAAGTCCATTTTTGGCTTTTTCGCGTACGGCATTTGCGATAATTTTTGCGATTTCAACGTCTGAGGTTTTTAGATTTATGTTGTATGCCACTAGAATTCCGCGGACTCCTATGACGGTTGCGCCGGCAGGGCCCATTTTTTGCAGACCGAAATCCGGAGTTTTTTCAGGTAAAGTTATTTCTTTTTTTAGTCTTTCGTATTGGCCTTTGCGGATCAATGCAAGATTTTTTCTGTCTTTTCTAATCGCGGAATTTTCGTAGAGGTATACCGGAATTTTCACTTTTTCTCCGACACGTTTTGCGAGTGCGATGGAATATTTTACTGTTTCTTTTATTGTGATTCCTTTGAGTGGAATTAAGGGGACGACGTCTGTTGCGCCGATTCTTGGGTGGACACCTTTGTGTACATTTAGGTCGATGATTTTTGCGGCTGTTTTGATTGCGTTGAATGCGGCTTCTATTACTTTGATCGGTTCTCCTGCAAATGTAATTACCGTGCGATTGTGGTCGATGTCGCTTTCGGAATTTAGGAAAAGGATTCCTTTTACTTTTTTTATGGAATCTTCTATGAGTTTGATTTTCGCTTTGTCGCGCCCTTCACTAAAGTTTGGGACGCATTTGATTAGTTGGTGCACGTGGGTATTTTGGTGGATTTTTATGGAAAAGGCAAGTGTGCGGATTGGAAAAGATTTTAGAATTTTTTAATAAAAATTTAATCTTCGTTTGTTATTGTTTGCATAAGTCACGAAGTCGGATGTTTTGACTTTGTGGCTACATTTATATATAATGTAACTACGAAATATGACGAGTGTAGAGAAGTTGTTTGATAGGTTTTTGAATTGTCCGAGTGGTCTGAGGTATGTGGAAATAGAGAGGGTGTTGATATATGTTGGATTTCAGAAGATTTTGGCAAAGGGAAGCCATGTAAAGTTTAAACATTGTAATTTAAAATCTGATCTTATTATTCCTGTTCATGGCAATGATTGTAAAAGTTTTTATAAAATTTATGTCGCTAAAATCGTTAAAAAATTGATGTATGAAAAATCAAAAAAATGAATATTTTATTGTTCTAAATAATAAAAAATATTCCTATACTTTGAGGAAAATTGTAACAAATAGATTTTTTGTTGAGTGTAAGGATGCGAATATTGCTCAGGAGTTTTTGAGTGAAGACATTCCTGATTTATTTATAGATTTGCCAAAGTTGATTTTGGCGGAAAAGGAATACACTGAAGGGCAAGCCGATGTAGTGAGGTTTCGGTTGAGTGCTGAGGATAAAAAAACTATTTTAAAAAAGGCTTATAAAAAAGGATATAAGACTGTTTCAGAATTCTTGAGGGATTTGGCGTTGGGGGCTTAAAGACTATCCCTTTCCTTCTTCAATTTATCATATTCCCTTTGAAAGAAACGAACGGCGTTTAGGCATTCTTTTGCTTTTTGGTTTTCGGGATCGATTTGAAGTGTTTTTTTGAAAAGTAGGGCGGCTTTATCGAAATTCTTTTCATTTAAATAAAGTACACCGATGTCATTTAATATTAATGGGTCGTTTGGAGCCAAGAAAAGGGCTCTCTCAAGCAGAACGATTCCTCTTTGACTTTGGCCAAAGTGATACATGCTCCAGCCCATACATCTCAAGATTTCGGGATGATTTGGGTAAAGTCCGTCGGCTTTTTCAAGTAGTTCGACAGATTCTTTCCATTTTCCTGTGCAAGAATAAACGAAACCAAGAAGATAGTTTGCGTTTGCACTTTCTGCGTTTACTTTGATTGCGTGTGAAAGTGCTTTTTCTGCGTTTTCGTATTTTCTCAAAGACAAATAATTGTCGCCGATTTCTTCGTATGCTTCGACGCAACTTAAATCATCAAGAAGAATTCTTTCGCAAATTCTGATTGCTTCGACGTGTTTTCCTTCGCCTTTCATTTTGTCTGCCTCCTCTATTAGGGGATGCAATTGCGTTTCTTCTTTGTGCATTTTTTTTGTTTTTATTTTTTGTTTTGCCTTTTTGTATTCAGGTAATTATACCAAAAATGGAGGGGGATTGCAATGAAGTGTGGTTTGACAAAAGGGAGAGTTGTGTGGAGCTATTTTAGGTCGCTGCGTTTTAGTGTGAAGTGTGTTGTTGCCTTGAGGAAGCCTGCTTTGTCTCCTGTATCGAAGCGTGTGCCTTCAATTTCCAGTCCGTGTATTGGTTGTGTTTTTATGTATTCAATCATTCCGTCGATCAAACGAAGTTCTTTGTCTTTTGTTGAGGACTTTGATTTTTCGAGTGTTTTCAAAAGTTCCGGAGTGATTATGTATTTCCCGACGATTGCGAGATTTGATGGAGCTTTTTCTTGTGTTGGTTTTTCTATAAGTGAAGAAATTTTGTAAAGATTTTTTGGAAGTTTTGATGATTTTTCAGGCGCAATAATTCCGTATTTTTTTGAATCTTTTTTGTCTATTTTTTGGAGTCCGATTATTGGAGTTTTAAATTTTTCGTATTGTTTTATTAGTTGTGAAATTGCCGGAGTTTTGCTGTCATAAATATCATCTCCAAATAAAATTGCGACAGATTCTTTGCCTATTATTTTTTTTGCGCAAAGTATGGCGTGGCCGTCTCCAAGCGCTTCTTTCTGTGTGATGTAATGAAATTTCGCAAGATGTTCGATCGATTCTATTGTTTTTAATTCTGCAGTTTTTTTTGTTTTTTTAAGTCTGTCTTTTAATTCTTTTATTTCATTTTTTTCTGGACTGAAATAATTTTTTATAGATAATTTTGAATCATTTATTACGAAAATTATTTCTTTAATTCCGCTCGCGACCGCTTCCTCGACCAAATATTGAATGCAAGGTTTGTCGATGATAGGTAGCATTTCTTTTGGCACTGATTTTGTAACTGGAAGAAATCTTGTTCCAAGTCCCGCCGCTAATATTACCGCTTTTTTTATCTTCATGGCGTTGCTTTTAAGACTTTATCTTTATGATTTTATTGGCTTCTGTCTCCGCTTTTGGGATTCGAATTTCGAGAACGCATTTTTCAAAACTTGCTGAAATATTTTTTATGTCTGCGTTTTTAGGCAAGACAATTGCGCGTGAAAAACTGCCCCAAAAACATTCTTTTGTATAATAGTTTTCATCTGCCACTTGGTCTCTTGGAGCTCTGTCTCCTTTGATGACAAGGATGTCTTCGTTTACCGTTATATTGATGTCTTCTTTCTCAACTCCTGCTATTGGGGCTACGACAATTATCTCTTTGTCAGTTTGATAAATGTCCAAAGAAAGTTGTCCCACTTCTTTTTTTAATGGTGTCTCTGAGCCGTCTGCTGGATGAATTTTGATGCTTGAATTTTTCATATGGGATTATTCTTTAAAATATTTTTTGAATTTATCCGCTGCAATTGTTTCTTCTTCAAGTAAGTCTTTCGCGATACGGTCGATCAAATCTTTGTGTTTTTCAATGAGGTCTTTTGTGCGTTTGTACGCTTTGTCTATGATTTTTTTAGTTAGTTCATCTATTTTTGAGGAGCTTTCTTCAGAGTAATTTTTGATGTGGCCATAATCTTTTCCAATAAAAATTTCATCATTTTCTCCTCCAAAAATTATTGGTCCCAATTCGCTCATTCCATATTTTGTAACCATGTTGCGAGCTAGTTTTGTGGCTCGCTGAAGGTCATTTGATGCACCTGTAGTCATTTCTCCAAAAAATATTTCTTCTGATGTGTACCCTCCTAAAAGTGAGCAAAGTTCGTCTTCAAATTTACTTTTTGTGATTAAGTGTTGATCTTCGTCCGGCAAAAACCATGTGACTCCGAGAGCCATCCCTCGCGATACTATAGAGATTTTATGAACTGGGTCGCAGTTTGGGACCAAGTGTCCGACAACTGCATGACCTGTTTCGTGGTAGGCTGTGATTTCTTTTTCTTTTTTATTTAGAACGCGAGATTTTCTCTCAGGTCCCATCAAAACTTTTTCTATGGATTGCTCAAGTTCCGGCATTGCAACAGTTTTTTTGCCTAGTTTTGTAGCCAAAATTGCTGCTTCGTTCATCAGGTTTTCAAGATCTGCTCCTGTGAATCCCGGTGTGGATTTTGCGATTTTCTTCAAGTCTACGCCTTTTGCCATTGGCTTATTTCTGCCGTGAACTTCGAGAATTTGTTCGCGGGCTTTTATGTCTGGCATGTCCACAACAACTCTTCTGTCGAATCTTCCCGGTCGAAGGAGAGCGGGGTCTAGAATGTCGGGACGGTTTGTTGCGGCGATGACAATCACGTTTGTTCCAGTTTCGAAGCCGTCCATTTCTGTAAGAATTTGGTTTAATGTTTGTTCTCTTTCGTCGTGTCCTCCACCCATTCCTGCGCCTCTGTGGCGACCTACGGCGTCGATTTCATCGATAAAGATGATACATGGAGCGTTGCGTTTTGCTTTGGTGAAAAGGTCTCGTACGCGTGATGCTCCAACTCCAACGAACATTTCAACGAATTCAGAACCTGAAATATTAAAAAATGGAACGTCTGCTTCTCCTGCTACGGCTCTTGCAAGAAGGGTTTTTCCTGTTCCCGGAGATCCAATCAGCATTACTCCTTTTGGAATTTTTGCGCCCATTGCTCTGTATTTTTGCGGATGTTTTAAAAAGTCTACGATTTCGACGAGTTCTTCTTTTGCTTCCTGTGCTCCTGCTACATCTTCAAATGTTGTTTTTTGTTTTTCTTTATCAAAAAGTTTTGCTTTTGATTTTCCAAATGACATGGCTTGGTTGTTGCTTGATTGCGCTGAGCGCATCATGAAGCCGAAAAATGCGACTATTAGAATGAATGGAATTATACTTATTAAGATGTCTGACCAAAAACTTGAGGACTCTGTGTCCTCAATATATATTGGCAGTTTTGAAATTATTTCGTTTGAAACGCCTGTTTGTCCGAGTAATTCATATAGATTTGTGCCGGCTTCTTTGTTTGTGAATTGTTTTGCGCCGTCTACGAGTTCGAGATTTATCTTATTTTTTGAGACTGTGATTTTGCTTATTATTCCGGATTTTGCTTCTTCTATAAATGTATTTAGGTTAATTTCTTTTTCATTTGTGGCTTTTGTGTCGAAAATCATGAGTCCCGCAGATATTAAAAGAGCGGCTACGACTACATATAAAATCGTATTCCTTGGTTTGTGTGGAGAGGAAATGTTTGGCATATTTGTTTCAGATATTTTTTAATATTTTTTGACTTCTCTAATATTGGACTTTTTTGTGTTTTTTTTCAACTGAAACTTTTATGCGGTTTTTGTTTACTGAAAACGTAATAGGGCCGATCTTTTTGCTTTTGTTGCCGATATTTTTGTCGAGGACTTTTAAGATTTCATCGATTTGTGCGTTTCCAAAATCTTTTAGCGTTTTTGCATTTACTTTATATAGCTCTCGGATTACGGCTTTCTTTAGCGCTTTATTTGCTTCTCGAAAATCTTTGGCGATTAGTGCGTTTTTTTCTTTTAGAATTTTTTCAGATTTTTTTATGAATTTTTTTGCTTCGTCGTCAAGGAAATCCAAGGTTTCTCCGATATTTTTTACATTTTTTGCAACTGTTCCAAAAATGTTTTTATTGATTTTTTTTAGTGTTGGAACGATTTTGCTTCTAATTAAATTTCTATTAAATGTCTCGTCGAGATTGCTTAAATCTTTTACGAATTCTATTTTTTTGTGTGTGAGGTAATTTTCGATTTGTTGCTTGGGGACTTGCAAAAGTGGTTTTAGGAATGAGAGATCTGTGTTTGCAATTTTGTGTTTGATCTTTTCTTCCATGCCGAGAAGTCCTTTTAATCCTGCTCCGCGTACGATGTTTAGAAGAATTGTTTCGAGGTTGTCATCGGCGTGGTGAGCTGTCAAAACTAAATTTGTTTTTAGTTCTTTTGCGAGTTTTGCGAAAAATTCATGGCGAACTTGTCTTCCGGTTTCTTCAAGGCCACGACCCAGTTTTTTGCTTATTTTAGCGATATCTTTCTTTAAAATTTTTATTTCTGTTTTGTATTTTTTTGCTAAATCTTTTACGAATTTTTCGTCTTTTTCGCTCTCGAGTCCTCTAAGCATATGATTTACGTGTGCGGCTACAATTTTTATGGGAGTTTTTTCTGCGAATTTTTTCAGCATCTCAAAAAGGAATACAGAATCTGCTCCGCCTGAAAGTCCTAATATTACTTTTTCACCTTTTTTGATATGTTTCGAAAGGGTCTCAAAGATGCTTTTCTCCAGTTTTTTGGCCTCTTGAAGCTGCATAGGTTTTTTTATTTTGTTCGAAAATGAGGGACGATAAAAGGTCTAAATTGTCATCATCTACGGCTTTGTTTCTTTTTGATTCTCCGCATGTTGAGCATTTGTGGGTAATCATCCAGCCTTTTTTCTTATCCAACTCAATAAAAACGGGCGGCATCATTCCCAAGCATAAAGACATTCTGTCTCCCGGATATTTTACGTCAACGTGTTTTGAATACAGGCATTTTCTGCAGTGATTTCTACATGTTTTATTTGCTTTTGGGTTTTCTTCCCCGCAATTTTCGCAAGTGAACGGTTCGTTTATGACTATAAATTTTTTCATAGGAAGATTATAGCATGTTTTCTTGTTAGTGGAGAATGTTTCTTGTAGTCTTGTTTTTTTGCTTCAAATGTGGTAGAATTGTATGAAGTAAATATTAAAAACAAAAATAAATGAAAAGGTTCTCAACATTAATGATTTTAGGAATTTTTGCTCTTGTCGCTTTTGGCGGATATAATTTGTATTTGTCGTGGCAGAAATCTTCGTTTTCAGATGAGGTTCTTCAGGCAGATGCGTTTATCGCTGATTATGGGAAGCAGATTCTTGAGTATGAGAATAAGCAAGTTTTGGAATCTATAAACGCAAAAAAGACGATAAATGAGATTAAAAGTGATGGGATTATAGAGTGGTCAAATGTGATAAAAAAGATTAGGGCAACGGTTCCGAAAGTTGATGGAATCCCGATTATCACTGTTCTTTCTTATTCAGGATCTTCAAATGATGAGATTTCTATGAATGTGAAAACGACTGAGACTTCGGAAAATCCTTACTTTGATGTTGCGGATTTGATTAAGTCGTTCAATTCCAGCGTGTATTTTATGGATGCGTTTGTCCCTTCAATTTCAAACGGAGTTGATGAAAAGGGGAATCAAGTTTTGACGTTTTTGATAAGTATGAAGTATTTGCCTGATAGTGGCGATATTGTGCTTGATGAAGCGAATTCCGCTGGCGGCATATTTAATAAAGTTTCAAGATAAAATTAAAAAAAATTACTAAAATAAAAACAAAAATATGTTAGAACAAAATGTACAAGATCAGCCGATATATGTTGAGGGGAGTAGTAATAAAAGTGCTCTTGTAGGCGTTTTTCTTTTGCTTCTTATTGTGGTTGGATATGTGTTTTATACGAAAGGATTGGCGGCGGAAGTGAGCGGAATGAATGCTGATATCTCGAGTAAAAACATTCAAATTGAGCAGAGCAAAGCCAAAGTCGCTGAGATGACACAAGCTGAAAGTGAGCTTGATTTGTCCAGTGAGGTGAAAAAAACAGAGCTTTTGAAGTCTGTTCCAAGCGATGTAAATCAGGATCAGGTTATTCGTGATCTTATTGATATGGCAAAAGCGCACGATATAAAACTGAATTCGATAGGATTTGGGAAAGGTGCTTCAAGTAAAGAGGGGGTTGGTTCGTTACGAATCAACGCAAGTTTTGAAGGAAATTATAGTGATCTTGTGTCTTTTCTTGAGAGTCTTGAGCAAAGCGCGAGGGTTCTTATTGTTGACAGTATAAATGTTCAACTTGGAAAAACGGATTTATTGGATTCTACGAGAGCGACTTTTTCGCTTTCTATGCAGGCTTTTTATCTTAAAAAATAATTTTGAACCAGATTGTTTATGGAGAATAATATAAAAAATCAAAGTGCGAGCGATACGGATTTTGTCGTTTCCGGAGCTTCCGAAGGCGGTTATGAAATCTTGAATCAAGTTAGGAATTCGGGAGCATTTGTTTCTGATAGTGTAGTTTATGGAGTTTATAACAATGAAAATGCAGGACTTTCTGTAAGATTGAATGATTTTTTTATAGATCGTTCGAGTGTTGGATTGAAAGATAAATCGTATTTTTTCCATATGCTTGCGGTAATGGTGGATGCCGGGATTCCCGTTGTGTCTGCGATAAAATCGCTTTCTGCAAGGACTGAGAATCCAAGGCTTGGTCGTGTTTTGAATACATTGGCTTATAACTGCGAACATGGATCTACTTTGGCGGACAGCATGAGTAGATTTGAAACTGTTTTTGAGGATTCGGAGATTGGAATTGTGCGTGCCGGAGAGGAAACAGGAAAACTTAATACGATGCTTTTCAAGCTTTCATCTCAACTTGATAAAAATCATGATTTGTCGTTGAAACTTTGGGGCGCGGCGGTGTATCCGATTGCGGTTGTATGCGTACTTTTAATTGTTGCGGTTGGTATGCTTGTGTGGGTTTTTCCGACTTTGATGAATTTGCTTACACAAAGTGGAGTCACTGAAGACAAACTGCCTTTGGCGACGATGATTTTACTAAATTTACAAAGAGCTGTTACTGGTTATTGGTGGGGGATTTTAGCTGGAGGATTGATTCTTTATGGACTTTTTACAATCTATGTCGGAAGTGATTATGGCTCGTATAGATGGGATTATTTTAAACTTAAATTTCCTATTATCGGAGGACTTTTGCGAAAACTTTATGTATTACGATTTGTCGGATTGGTTGGTCTTCTTATTGAGGCGGGACTTCCTGTTATAAGAGCTATTGCAATTACGGGAGGGGCGATTTCAAATAAGCTTTATAAACTTAAAATTCAGGAAGTTATGGTTGCTGTGCGTGATGGTCGAAGAATTTCAGATAGTTTGGGAGATAGTGATTTTCTTTTTCCCGCTGAGGTTGTGCAAATGTTGAATGTGGGAGAGGCGTCTGCAAGTCTTGGCAAGGTCGCGGAAAAAATTGCTGATCAATATCAAAGAGAAATTGATAATGGATTGAAGAAGATTTCTTCTGTTTTTGAGCCTGTAATGATTTTATTTGTGGGTCTTTTTGTGGCGCTTTTGGCGCTTGCGATAATGGCTCCTATCTTTAACCTTAGCAATGTTGTTGGAAGTTAAAAAAAAAATCAGTGTTCATGCGAAAGGATTCACGCTTATAGAAATAATTGTCGTGATGGGGCTTGTCGCCGTGCTTTCGACGCTTTCGATCGGTGGATATTTGCAATATAAAAGAAGTACTATTCTTGGTTTGTCTGCGGATAGTATTATTTTGCAAATTTCTTCGCAAAGAAATAAAGCGATTCTTGGGGCTTATCGAAGCCAAAGGGCTGACGAAATCAGGAAGGATTTGGGGAAGGATGGTTCGGGTGATTTGAGTGAAACTTCTGATTCAAGATGTTTTGTGGTTTTATTTGAAAATGATCCTGCCAGTGGTGAATTTTTGGCTTATACTTTACAGAAAAACTTTAATGGAAAGAAAAAATGGAATTTGAATTCTTGGGTTTACGAGGGGTGTGAAGATAAAAAAGACGGAACTTTTTTGGAGAAAATTCCGCTTGAACTGGATTCTATTGTGAAGATAGACGGCGTTTCTGTTGGGGATTTTTCTGGGAATGAGTCAGCGAAGGTGGATTCTCCTTCTTCTCTTGAGGTGAGATTTTTGCCGCCGGATGGAGAAGCTGAAATTTTTAAGGATGGACAAAAAAAGAATGCCGACTCCGTCGACGTGTCTATGAAAGTTGATATTAGTTATGGAGATAATAATCCGGATTATAAAAAAAGTATTTATTTTGATCTTGTATCCGGAGTTTCATCTGTTTCCAAATAAAATTTATGAAAAATTTGTTTAAGAAAATTAGTGGGAAGAAAGGATTTACGCTTACTGAAGTGCTTGTTGGGATTTCGATTTTGACGGTTGCTATCGTTTCGGCGACAAATTTGCTTGTGACTATTGTGCAGTCAAATAAGAATAATGTGAAAACTTTGCAGGCTTATTATTATGCTCAGGAGGGGATTGAGGCTGTTCGAAATATTCGTGATACGAACTGGTTACATAATCAAAATTGGCTGATAAATGAAAAAATTTGGGGAAGTGGATTTGAGGTGCCGAAAGATTCTTCTAAAGTGAATATGTATGAAATTGAAAGTAAAAAAGTTTTTTCAATGAATGGATCTGAGCAGGATGGAATAGATCAAATGCAAGGATATGCGCCGTGGAAAGTGAGTTCGTTGACGGATAAGAGTAGTGCAACTTCGAATGAAGATGGGCTTAAACGTGTGATTTATGTTTATCCTTATGAATGTGTGAAGGTGGATCTGGAGGTTAATTGTAGCGATTATGCGAGGATTGTTTCGAGAGTTTTTTGGACAGATGGAGGATCTGAAAAGGACGTAAAACTTAATGAAATATTTACTAATTGGAAAGGTGGAGCATTATGATAAAAAATACATTAAAAAGAGGATTTACCCTTGTAGAAACGCTTATCGCGCTTGGAATTTTTGCGATGTTTATGTCGGTTTTGATCGGTTCTTATGCCGGAATCGTGAGATCTTTGAAGGAAGCGAATGATTATCGAGTTATGTATTCAGATGCTAGAAGAGTTTTTGACACTGTTGTCTCGGAATTTAGAGAAGGGATGGTGGATTATGGGAATGTTTATTATGGAAACGGCTGTGATCTTGAGCATTTAAGTGGAAGTAGTGATGAAATTCATTTGGTTTCGAAGGATGGAAGTATGTTTACAACGATTTCGAAGGTTGAGAAGAAGGAAAAAGATTCTGGTTGGGATATCCAAGTTTCAAAAGGTCTTGCGAAGGAGGTTATTTTGAATTCGCCTGAGGTGAACGTGAAGGCTTTTCAGGTTTTTGCTTATCCTCATCTCGATCCTTATGACCAGAAAAATGTGTTTAAGGATTCTTATCAATTTCAGCCTTTTGTTCTTGTGAAAGCGACTTTTGAGAAAGAAAAATTTAATGGAGAACAGTTTCGTGTTTCATTTGAAACGGCTGTTTCTTCAAGAATTTACAATCAAGTTTATAAACTTAATGATTTAGAAAAATGCTAATAGTATGTGTTAAAACCAGAAGAGTTTTTGGAGAAATCCTTTTAAAAAAAGGAAGTGCACTTTTGACTTCGCTGTTGGTGATGGGAGTTTTGATGTCAGTTTCTCTTGCGCTTTCTGCGCTTGTTTTGCGGGAAATTTATACGACTCGTGAGGTGCTTGATGCCGGAAGAGCTTATTATGGAGCTGAGTCTGGAGTCGAGGTTGCATTGTATAATATCAAACATAATCTTCCCGGGTGGGAAACCAAGGAAAAGGGCTTTGAGTCGTTGAAAATCGATAATGAGCAAAATGTTGTTACTGAATATAAAGTTGATAATACTTGTAATGCGTATCCGTGTTTCGGGGCTGATTTTGAAAAAAAGAATGTGGATTTGACTGCGTTTTATGACACTCTTGGCTTGAATGAATCCATTACGGTGCCGCTTTTTGTGGTTGGTGATGATGGAAAAGAACACAGAGTGAAAGATTTTACTGTTGAATTTTATGGGATTTTTAATCCGAATATCGATCTTAAGGTGAAAAGTAAGGATTTTCGTCTTAGTGGATGGGATATTTTGAGATGGAAGATTTTGGGAATTTCGGCTGATAATAAGACGGAATCGGTTAGTGATTTTACGGCGCTTTCGACTTTGACTGTCGGGGAGAATGGGACAGGAATTAAAAGTGAGACTGATGCGAAGAATCCTTCATGGTTTGGAAGTGTGAGTTGTGGGGCTAGTGAAAATAAAGGAGGAAGATATACAGATAAAATCAAATGTATTCCATATGGGGATCCAAAATCACAAGAAGTGAAAATTGGGGAGGATGAAGCGAAGACTATTGTCGGAAATTGTTCAAATACTCAGGCGAGAGAGCATTATATTTATGCAAATGGTGAGCTTCAAACTACTGCGAGTTGTTTCGATATTTCTTCTTTTCTTGGCAGGCATAAGCTGAATTATTTGACGCTTACGAACATGATGAATCCGTCGGTTTTCAGGGGGGATTATGCTGAGGACAAAAAAATCGCGATGTCAAAATTGTATTTTAGGATTGAGCTTTTCGGGGAGGATGGAGTGGAGATAGGGGGGCAGTGGTCGAATTCGGTGTATGGAAATAAAACGGTTCGCGAATATTCTGAAATAGTTTCAAACGGCTATAGCGGAAACAGTAAACAAAGTATCAGCGTGAATTTGAAACGCGATAGCTTTATGCCGGTTTTCAATTTTTCTTTGTATAGCACGTTCAAGAAGGATGAGAATAAAGCTTGGACGCAGTAGTGATTGGACAAATAAGGATTGGACAAATAAGGATATTCTCGGAGAAAAAGAATCCATGTTGTTTTTTTGAAATATCTTTATTTTACCAATATTTTTACGGAATTCGGGGTTCTGTTTTTTTGTGGGGGCGATGTTTGTCATTTTCAACCCAAGTGGCTTATTTATTTTTTCATGATATGCGATATCCGCACTATGCGCGAGTTCATGGTGGGCTTTGCAAAGCGATATTTGAGCTGTGCGCGAGTTAATGGGGGGCTTCAGTGTGCCTTTTTTCGAATTTCTATGTAGTCGATATCTTTGCAATGCATAAGCTCGTGGTGGGCTTTGCAAAGCGGGGCGAGGTAACGAGGATCATGGCTTGGTACTGCGGAAAATCTTCGCGTGTGGTGGATTTGTTCGGACGGTTTTTGGCAGGTTTTTACTGAACATTTTGTACCGTATTCGGCATAGAGGATGCGTTTTATGGAGATGGGGATGTGGCGGGAAGGGCTTAGGGGTGCGGATTTTCGGTGTTTTGCCGAATCACTTGCAGGGAGTGCGGTTTGCGGAATGTTTGTCGGAGAATTTATCGGTGGATTTTTTGTGGAATTCTCCGAATTATCTTGCCACGAATTTATCTGTTTTTCTTGTTCTTTTTGTGCAAGTTTTTGGCTGATTTCCGCTTTCCTCTGCGCGATTTCTTCTTCACGTTTTTGGAGAAATTCTTTTAGAAGTTCGTTTATGTTGATTCCTTTTTCTTGCAATTCGAGCAGTTTTTCTTGGACTTCGTGTGATAAATTTAATGAGTTTTTACCGCTGTTGCTTTTTGTGATTTTTGTGTGAAAACACATTTGCCCGGGCACAACTTTTGAGTCGGAAAAGCTCTTCTGTGAGCCATTTTGGTATTCAAAATTCATAATTATATTTCCGAAATTTTCAGCGTTTTCGCTATCACTATTTCTCGCAAAATTCATATTTTTTGTTTCATTTTTGCCATAATTCCCTGTCGCAAATTTCTCATCTCTCACCAAAGTTTCGACAGCACTTTTTGATAAAACTTGCACTTGGGTTGCCAAAAACATTTCATTCCCGGGCTTTGCGATCGAGACGATTCTGGAAAGTTTATTTATGCTTACTTTTCCGCTTGTTAACAGCATTTTCAGCGCAGGCATATCTTCAAATCTTTTCTCAACATTTATTACACGTCTGACTTGTTCTTCACTCATTCCCGCTAACTTTTTTGCAAATTCAAAGATTGAAAAAAACCCTTTCTTTTCATATAATTTGCGCTTGAAGACTTCCGGCAAAAGTCCCGCGAATCGTTGTCGCCAGATTCTTGCTCGTTCACCGTAGGTTTTGCAGAGATTGTAGAGATTTTCGTCAGGCATTGAAGATATTTTTGTATTATTCATAGGATGAGTTTTTTAAAGATATTTAATGCTCGAATAATAGCAGGTGTAAGCCAAAAATCAACTTTTTTGAGTAGCGAATTCTTAAAATGTGATGTATAATAAAACTCGTTTTTTGGCTCGTGGTAGCGGGAAAACGGCGTTGACAATGCAAGAAATTATTATGTGGAACGCGATGATGAAGTCCTCATTTTTGGCTTAAGTAAGCGGGAAAACGGCGTTGCGAAGATCAAAAAATATTGCAAAACATGTACAGACGACCTGACTTTCCTATTTTCGAAAATAAATGAAGCATGAAGTGGATTTTTTGGCCTAAGAAAACGGCGAATCGGGGATGTAAAATCAAAAACTTGGATTATTTACAGCTTTAGGCCCCGAATTTGATACGCTACCCCACATAAAACCCTTTTAAAAAGGGTTTTTTTATGGTATAATTACATGAATAAAACAAAAACAAAAAGATGTTCAAATTATCAAAGATTTTACGCACCGCGATACAATACAACGCATCTGACGTATTCATCGCATCGGGAATAAAGCCAACACTCCGCATAAACGGAGATATTGTGCGAATTGAAGAACATCCGGAATTAACAAAAAAAATGGCGGAAGAATATCTACTTGAGATAATGAGTCCCGACCAAAAAAAGATATTCGAACAAACCCTCGATTTCGATTTTGCCATAGACATCGAAACAATCGCAAGATTCAGGGTCAACATGTTTGTCCAAAGAAAAGGTATTTCAGCCGTCTTCAGACTAATCTCCGAAAAAGTACTTTCAATGGACGAACTCGGCCTTCCACAACAGATGAAAAAAGCGACAACACTCAAAAGCGGACTTGTAATAGTAACAGGTCCAACCGGCTGTGGAAAAACAACAACCCTAGCCTCAATGATTAACGAAATAAACAGAAATCAGAAAAAACACATAATCACAATCGAAGATCCTATTGAATACACTCACCAAAACAACCAGTCGGTTGTTCAACAAAGAGAAGTCGGCGTACACACACATAGTTTCCAAAAAGCACTAAAAAGCGCCCTTCGTGAAGCTCCGGATATTATTCTTCTTGGAGAAATGCGTGACATTGAAACTATTCAGCAAGCCATAACCGCCGCAGAAACAGGACATTTAGTCTTTGCAACACTACATACGAGAGGATGCGCGAATTCAATAAACAGAATCATCGACGCATTCCCGACAGAACAACAAAATCAAATAAAAGCCCAACTTTCAGAAAGTTTGAAAGCGGTATTTTGGCAAACATTAATCAAAACAAAAGATGGAAAAGGCCGAGTAGGAGCCTACGAAATCATGTTCGTAAGCAATGCTATTTCAAATTTGATAAGAAAATCAGCGACACACCAAGTAAATTCCGTAATCGAAACCTCATCAAAAGAAGGGATGCAAACCATGAAAAAATCGCTTACAGACCTTCTTGAAGCAGGATTAATCACAGAAGAAAACGCAATGCTAAACATGCCTCAAGACTTTGAAGGCTAACAAATAAAAAACAAAAATGACAAAACAAACACACAAAAACAAAAAATTCTTCTCAATAATTTTAACAACGATCTTCGCGATTACATTTTTCACGACATTTTCACAAATTTCTTTTGCAATACCGACGGCTGAAACAGCCGTCCCAACTGCTCCAGCCCCTGCTCCAGCCCCTGCACCCGCCCCTACAACAACAAAAGAACAACAGTACAACATCAAAAACCTGAAATACAATGTAAACAAAAACCTGAAACTACCCGGGGCAACCACTGACACAGACGACCAACAACCAAAAGCGTACTTCTCAGACACAACAAACACCCCGATTGTTTCATTCATCTTATCTATAATAAACTACGCAACAGCAATCATAGGAACAATCGCAATGATAATCTTCATCATCGCAGGATTCATGTTCATGATTGCACAAGGAGACCAAACAAAAATCGACAAAGCGAAAGAAGCTTTTAAATATGCAATTTACGGCCTACTTATAACATTTCTATCATACGTAATCGTAATATTCGTACAATCATTATTCATAACCCAAAGCGTAAGCAGTACGGCAACAACGCCACCACCGGCCGCAGCAGCACCTGCCGCAAAATAAAAACCCATGAAAAACAAAACAAACAAACTGGCAAAAATCCTAAGCACAATCACCCTCACAAACATAATTGTCGCATTTTGCGCATTAACACTTTCATTTTCCATGCCGGTATTTGCAAAACCATTAACAGCACCGGCCACCGCAACAGAGATTGCCAACCTTAACACCGCCTTAAAAATCCAGCAGAAAAATCAATGCATCACAGAGCTAGACAGAGCAAACGGATGGATCATAACTTTCATGGAAGAACCTCTTTCCCTAAAAGAAGAAACAACTGACAATTTGAAAACAAGAATCTGCTACAGAAATACATTAAGATTTCTTCAAAACGACGGAACGGAAAAAACAATCACAGAATTATCAAAAGTAAACAAAAACCAAACAACAGGATGCTCAGAAAAAGCGGAAACAATCATGAAAAACACCACATTGGTAAATCAACTAAAAATCTCCTACTCATGCCGAGCAATCATGGCAATTTTGGCAAAAGGAGGAACATCATTTATTGAAGCCTATATCGGACTTATTTACAGATGGGCCGCAGGATTAGTCGGACTTATCGCCGTAGCTGTCATAATCATCAGTAGCATCCAAATTTCATTCGCGGGAGGCGAAACAGAAGCCGTAAACAAAGCAAAAGGCAGAATCATAAAATCAATAGCCGGAATCGCAGTCTTATTCCTATCCGGCCTTATCCTTTACACAACAAATCCAACATTCTTCACAAGATAACATGAAAAAAATCATTAAAAGAATATTAGTACTGGCATTTATCTCGATAACATTGTCGACAGCAATGCCAATGACCTACGCCGTAACTCCTGCGGCAAACCAATTCAAGCCGTCATACATTCCAAGACCTTCAAATCTACCGGGTCCGGAATCTTCCGAAGGCGCACGAACAAAACTCGTCGACTCAATCCTCCCAAGATTCGCAGTGGGAATGATAGGAATAACAGGAGGCTTCGCATTATTGATGATAGTCATAGGAGGAGTTCGCTATCTTACAGCCTACGGAAACGAAGAAGCCGCAGGCAAAGGAAAAAACCAAATCATGTATGGAGTAATAGGTATGATAGTAGCCCTACTCGCCTATACAATAGTCACAGCAATAACAAATCTAAATATAGAAAATCAAACCCCGGCACCCGCAACTCCAACGGCTCAAACGCCAACCACACCAATAAAATCATAACCATGAACCACATAAAAACACTAAAATTAGTCGCCACAAGCACACTCCTAAAACTCGCAAGTCTTACAGCATTTGCGGCGGGCCAACCAAACCTAAACAACTTAACTCCACGCCCGGGAAACACAACCACTTATAAAGATTTAAGCACAATCAAAAACCTGCCAACAGTCACAATGGAATCAGGAATCGCAAACGTAATCAAAACAGTCCTCGCATGGTCAATGATTCTCACATTGATAGCCCTTATCGTCACAGGAATTTTTTATCTAACATCTCAAGGTGAAGAATCCGGCACAACAAAAGCAAAAAACATGCTAAAATATTTATTGATTGGAATTTTGGCAATCGCATCTGCATACGGAATAGTTTCAGGAGTCGCAAGTTTTGATTTCTTTAAAGCGGCATAACAAATGAAAAAAATAATCAAAAAAATAGGAATAATGATAATCTTGGCACTGGCCATAAATTTCGCCATATCCTCATTTTTCGCATCAGCATACACAATTCCGGAACAATTCAGACCTTTAAACGAACCTTTCAGCATCGGTAAAGAACTGAATAAAGCACAAGGAGGAAATACAACGACCGGAACAATCATATTTCTACAAATCCTCGCAGGCGGACTTTTATATTTCGCCGCTCCACTTGCAATAATAATAATAGTAATGACAGGCTTCAACATGGCATTCCAAGGAGCAGAAACTGAAAAAATCGAAGAATCCAAACGCAGCCTTACATGGTCAGTCCTCGGCCTACTTCTAATAATCCTTTCTTACTCACTTGTAAGAATAATCATAAAGGCAGCCCTTCAAGCCGCCGCAAACTAAATTATTCCTCAATCCTAGGAAAAAGAACTTCAGCTTTTTGAACATTTTCGCCTTCTTCCAAAGCTCCCCATTTCAAAGAATCCAATTTTATATCACTACTATCAGCACCGATTTGTTTCAGAATTTTTACTGAGCATTCAGGCAAAATCGGAGAAAACAAAATTCCGACAAAACGAAGCAATTCAAGAAGATTGTACAAAATTTCAGGAACAAGTTCAGGCGTTTCTTTCGCCAACGCCCAAGGTTTCTTATCATCAATATACTTATTTCCAAGGTTCACAACCCCAATCAAAACCTCACACGCACCTTTCAAATCAAATCTCTCAAAAGCGGCCTTGTAGGCCTCCACAGAGAGCATTAATTGTTCATACACACCGGCCCCATCCGTCTTCGCGGGGACTTTCCCCTCACAATACCTCTCCGTCATCATCACAACACGATTCACCAAATTCCCCATGCTATTCGCAAGTTCACTGTTAAAAATTTCCAAAAATCTTTTGTGAGAAAAATCCCCATCATCAGCCGTCGGGATTTCTTTCAACAAAAAATATCTCATCGCTTCAGTTCCATATTTTTCTACATATTCGAGAGGATTCACGACATTTCCAAGACTCTTACTCATCTTTTGGCCCTCACTCGTCACAAATCCATGAACATAAATCGCTTTCGGAAGCTCCAAACCGGCAGACAAAAGCATTCCGATCCAAATTCCTGCATGAAATCTCAAAATATCTTTTCCAATCAAATGCACATCGCATGGCCAAAATTTCTTGAAAGTCTCCGCCTCCTCCCCCTCCTCGGCATATCCAATTCCCGTAATATAATTCGAAAGTGCATCACACCAAACATACATCACTTGAGAATCATCATTTGGCACACTAACTCCCCAAGGAAGCACATCTTTCGGGCGTGAAAAACTCACATCTTTAAGCCCTTCATCCCCTATCAAATTCAGCATTTCATTCTTTCGCGCTTCAGGCAAAATCAACAATTTATCGCTCTCAATAGCCTTTTTTATTGCATCAGAATATTTCGAAAGTTTGAAAAAATAATTTTCTTCTTCAAGAGTTTTTGGTTTTTTCTTATGCATAGGACAATTTCCCTCGCCGTCCAAATCCTTTTCAGGAATAAAAGATTCACAACCAACACAATAATTCCCTTTGTAAGTTCCCTTATAAATATCTCCGGCCTCAAACATTTTCGTCCAAATTTTCTTTGCACCTTTTTTATGATGTTCGCTACTTGTGCGCACAAAACCATCATAAGCCAAATTCAAAATCCCCTTCAAATCCTCAAATTGTTTCGCATTCATATCAACAAACGCCTGAATCTCCATTACTTTTTCCTGTGCCGCTTCAAAAATTTTCACACCATGTTCATCCGTTCCCGTAAGAAAAAACACATCGTCCCCTTTCGCACGATGATAGCGTGTCAATGCATCAGCTTGCACAAATTCAAGCGCGTGCCCAATATGTGGCGCCGCATTAACATACGCAATCGCCGTCGACAAATAAAATTTATTCATGCAAAAATCTTACCCTTCAAGACTCATTTCCGTCAAGCCGTGAAAACAATATCATTCTGCAATTCTACTGCAACCTCCCCACGACAGCACACTTCACAACATTCCCACCCAACGCCACTTCACCGCTACCTAAGCCAAGAATGAGGACTTCATTATCGCGTTCCATGTAATAATTCCCTGTATTGTCAACGCCATTTCCCCGCTACCACAAGCCAAAAAAAACTGTTACCATCTACTTCACGACCTCTACTTTTTCTACGCATGTTTCATAATATTTCTTCATCTTCGCAACGCCATTCCACCGCTTCCACAAGCCAAAAAACGAGTTTTATTATACATCACATTTTAAGAATTCGCTACTCAAAAAAGTTGATTTTTGGCTTACACCTGCTATTATTCGAGCATTAAATATCTTTAAAAAACTCATCCTATGAATAAT
>Ga0210006_1000046_pt1 | contig 97373 bp, 83 predicted proteins | sample CryGey02umfilter_2_FD_185452 | JGI IMG/M metagenome (GOLD analysis project Ga0210006, IMG submission 185452) | Groundwater microbial communities from aquifer in Utah, USA - Crystal Geyser 4/10/14 0.2 um filter (SPAdes) (version 3) | ecosystem: Environmental > Aquatic > Deep subsurface >... | reverse complement strand
GCAGGCAACACGACAAGATCAAAGACAGTCACTGTTCTCACCCCACGAAAACAAGAATCTGTTTTCCAAGTCATCCTCGGCAACTTCCAAGATATTTTCTCCTGGGTTGGAAAGGTTAGGGGGTAAAATATTTATACAAATCTGTTATAGATATATATTTGTTATGTACACAATAATACACATATTAAAAAAAAGATGATATACTATTATTAACTAACGAATGCTGCCTGTCGTCTTCGATATGTCTCAATCCGCTGCAATTTCAATTAAAAATCTCTCCGTCACATACTTCCCTGGAAAAAGTAACGAAGTGCCAGCGTTGAGTAATGCAAATCTTGATATTTATCCAGGTGAATTTATCATTTTTTTTGGTCCCTCTGGATGTGGTAAATCTACACTACTCTATAGCATAGCAGGACTCGAAAAACCAACAGAAGGTGAAATTCTTGTTCAAGGTCTCAAACTTCATGAACTCTCAAATAGCGAACTTGAATATTATCATCAGTTTACGACTGGTATGATATTTCAAGCATTTTATCTTATACCCTCTTTGAGTGTCGAAAAAAATATCATGCTTCCCCAAATTGCAGTAGGAGGCAAAAAAAAGGAACGCCAAGCAGAAGCAGAACGACTCATGAAATACTTTGGCGTCTATGAACAACGAAGTAAACTTCCAAATGAACTTTCCGGTGGTCAGCAACAACGGGTTGCTATTTGTCGTTCTCTTATCAATGACCCTGATATTATTTTTGCCGATGAACCAGTAGGAAATCTTGATTCAAAATCTGCTCAAGATGTACTTGCACTGATTCAGGAATTAAATATCAAACAAAAGAAAACGATTATTCTCGTCACACACGATCCATCGCATCTCGATATTGCAGATCGTGTCTTTTTCATGAAAGATGGAAAAATAACTGATACAAAGAAAAATATAAACCGACGAAAAATCACCCCAGGGCAAGAGGTCGCTACACCCGAACCACAAAAAACAAATCTAGAACTTGTCTCAGACACATTCACAAAAGAAGGTGCATTTGGCCTCGAAGGAATGATGATGGATTATAAGGCAAAAGAAATTGTTGCTGAAGCATTGACTGGTTTTACGGCAGAAGAAATTGGCAATATCGAACACTATGTTAAAGACTATTTACTCGATGTCAAAACAAAACCGGCAGCACTAGAACAGTATCTAGATGAAGACTTCCTGATACACAATGGCTTGTCTCTCAACAAACGTTCTGCATCGAGACTCACAAAAATTCTCATGCACACTGCTGAAGAAATGAGAGAGCTCCACGACAGAGCTATCAGCAAACACAAAAAGAAACCAGACTACGCAGCAGAACTTCGATATTATCTTCTTGATACATTCAAAACCTCATTGCACAACACAGATGCGATCGATGCAATGGAATCAATCATCAATGATCGTATTCACGATAGAACTGATAGAAAAGGTGTCCAAGCAATCTTTGATCTTGATCTTGCGCGTGGTGGGGCTGGATTGGACAAACGCCTTGCACGTCGGATGGCAAAGCATCTTGATCTTGTCTTACTCGGAAGATACCGTGTGGAGAATACTCAAATTCAAAAAAAGAAATAGCCTATGTTTTCTATACAAAAATACATCCGTAAACTTCCATTCCCAAAGGCTATGCACAAGGAGGGAAACACACCGAAATCTGTGACGACACATGGTCAGGTGCACAAACGCATGGCATTTCAGGATGTCCTTATGCTCTCGACGCGTACCTTTCGAACACGTCCATTACGTACAGCCCTCACCATTCTTGGTATGAGCGTTGGTATAGGAGCAGTGCTCTTTTTGGTATCACTTGGATACGGGTTGCAAGAAACCGTCTTGAATCGTATTACTACAGCAGATGCTCTTCTCAGTCTTGATGTGAGCCCTGGAGATTCAGAATTGATCCAGCTCAATAATGAAAGCATCACACAAATAGAATTGCTTCCATTTGTTGCAGACGTAAGCCCAGTGACAGCACTCCCCTCACAGATAGCATATGGCGAACTTACAGGAGTTGTTACGATGTACGGCATTGAGCCATCGTTTTTTGGCCTCAGTGGCCTCAATCCAACACAAGGATCCTTTTTTACACAAGATGACATAGACAACAATCGCCATGATATTGTAGTATCGTCAGCACTCGCTGCACTCTTTGATGTCACTCCAGAAGAAATGATAGGGCACGAAGTCAGACTTACCGCATTTTTGCCATTTCTCAATGATGCAGGCTTTGAAGAAGTCAAGACAGTTGACATCACCGATATGTACACCATCAGTGCAGTTATTGATGACGAAAGTGAAAGCTTTATTTATGCGCCAACAGCACTGCTTACAGATCTAGAATTCAATACATACATCGGTGTGAAGGTAAAAGCCACTGATCCAGAGCACATGGGAGCACTCAGAGATCAAATCATTGAAATAGGATTTTTTGTCTCCGTTTTGCAAGATACGATTGACCAAGTAAAAAAAATCTTTACAGTCATCCAAATCGTCTTAGGTCTGTTTGGTCTTATCGCCCTCATCGTCTCTGCTATCGGCATGTTCAACACCATGACAGTCATGCTCCTCGAGCGCACAAATGAAATTGGTATCATGCGTTCTATTGGTGTCACAAAAAGTGATGTGAAAAAACTGTTTATGATTGAAGCCATGGTCATGGGATTTTTGGGTGGTCTTGGTGGTGTAGTCTTAGGACAGTTAGGTGGATTTTTAGCAAATCTTGGTATCAACATCCTTGCCAAAAGTTTTGGTGGACAGGCACTTGATCTTTTTTCCCATCCACCTTCTTTTATCGTTATTATCATAGGTTTTTCCACAGTAATAGGTTTTTTGACAGGTGTCTTCCCAGCACGTCGTGCTGGCAAGCTCAAACCTCTTGACGCACTCAGATACAAATAAGAGTATTTCAAAAAGATATTATCTAAGAAAACCCCTTATTAACGGGGTTTTCTATTGACAAAAGTATATCTATCCGCTATACTTTCGCCCTACAGAGATTCTCCAGCTCGGAGAATTTTATTATAAAAGAATTACGTACTAGTACCACAAGCTATGGATATCCGAAATATCGCCATTATTGCACATGTAGATCATGGTAAAACAACTCTCACCGACGCCCTCCTGCGCCAAACAGGGATGATTGAGGCAACAGGAAGCATGGACAGCAACTCACTCGAGCTAGAGCGAGGTATTACTATCTACGCAAAAAACACGACACTGTATTATAAGGATGTAAAAATCAACATTGTAGATACGCCAGGTCATGCTGATTTTGGATCAGAAGTAGAACGAGTCCTCAGATCTATTGATTCTGTCATTCTTGTAGTGGATGCTCAAGAAGGACCAATGCCACAGACCAAATTTGTCTTGAAAAAAAGTCTAGAATTGGGTCTACGCCCACTGGTAGTCCTCAATAAGATTGACAAACCAGCAGCACGTCCAGACGAAGTACATGAAGAAGTATTGGAACTGTTCATGGATCTCGGCGCAAATGATGAACAAATGAATTTCCCTTATTGCTACGCAATCGGCAAACAGGGCATTGCAAAAAAAACATTGGATGATACGTCGACAGACATGACACCACTCCTGGATCTCATACTCGAGCATGTATCACCAGCACCGCACGATACATCTGCACCATTTCGAATGCAGCCATTCAATCTTGCTTATGATGATTTTGTTGGACGACTTGCCATTGGACGCATTTATGAAGGAAAACTTCATGTGAGTGACAAAGTCATTATCAAAAAATCATCTGGCGAAACACGCAGTGGTACAATTACAAAATTGCAACAATTTAAAGGGTTTGATCGTATCGAAACGACGGAAGCATTTGCCGGAGACATTGTTATGATATCAGGTATTCCAGATATCGATATTGGAGAAACCATTTGTCATAGTGCTGATCAAGAACCACTGCCTGCAATTCAAGTTGATGAACCAACGATTGGTGTCGATTTTTTGGTAAACAACTCACCGTTTGCCGGCAAAGAAGGAAAATTTGTCACAACAAGACAAATTAAAGAACGACTGCAAAAAGAATTGGAAATTAACGTGGGTCTAAAAATTGATTTTTCTGACTCAGACAAATTTAAAGTATATGGACGTGGAGAACTTCATATTGCCATTTTACTTGAACAAATGCGTCGCGAAGGATTTGAAATTCAGGTTAGTCAACCAAAAGTTATTATCAAAGAAATTGAGGGGAAGAAAAGTGAACCATTTGAAGAAGTAACTATCGATGTCCCAGAACAATTTACAGGAACGGTCATCGAAAAATTGAGTAAAAGAAAAGGAGTCATGACAAACATGGTTTCAAAAAATGGCCATGCACGCATTACTTTTGACATACCATCACGAGGACTTCTCGGATATCGAGGACCATTTATCATGGACACAAAGGGTGAAGGTCTCATGGCAAGTCAAGGAGCGGGATTCAAACCATATGTAGGTGAAATAGAAAAACGAAATGTCGGATCTATGATTTCTATGGTTGCCGGAAAAGCTCTTGGGTACTCACTCGCCAATCTCCAAGATCGAGGAACACTCTATATCGGACCTACCGTAGAAGTATACGAAGGTATGGTCATTGGGAATACAGCAAAAGGAGAAGATATGGCTGTGAACCCAATCAAAGGAAAACAACTTACCAACATGCGTGCAAGTGGAACGGATGACGCTTTGAATCTCACCCCCCATATGGATGTCACTCTCGAACGAGGACTCGAAATTATGAGCGAAGATGAATATCTCGAAATTACACCAAAAAATATTCGTATCAGAAAACAATTCCTTACAGAAAACGACCGCAAGCGTTCAGGAAGAAAGGCATAACAACAAACACATATAATAAAAAAACGCTTTACAAGGCGTTTTTTGTCTCTATTGAAATGAAAGAATGTACAGCATTTATACGTATTACAAGATACAGAAAAAGTGTGTATACTCTCTTCATGACTGATTATTCTGACCAAACAGATGAATCTCTTGCTCTTCTCTCTGCGACCGATCATGACGCATTTGGAGCACTTGTTGGGCGATATGAGCAAAAACTCTATCGCTATGTTCGTCGTATCACAGATGTGAACCATGAAGAATGTGAAGATATTTTGCAAGAAACGTTTTTGAAATCCTATCGCTATTTGCACAATTTTGATCCATCTCTCTCTTTTTCTTCATGGATGTACCGCATTGCTCACAATGAAACCATTAGTCACTTCCGCAAACGGTCAGTCAGACCAAAAATTATTCGGGAAGAAGATGGCAATACGTACCTTCAGAATGTTGCCGCCGATCTAGATATTACTGCAGACATAGATCGTGAAACACTTCAACGTCAAATTCAGGACGTATTAGATAGTCTTGGTCCGAAATATAAAGATGTATTAATTCTTAGATATCTCGAAGAAAAAAGCTACCAAGAAATATCAGATATCCTCAAAATTCCAGTAAAAACAGTAGGAACAAGAATAAATAGAGCAAAAAAACAACTTCGGCACATCATCGCAGGACACGACATGAATATCAGATCATAACCATATGAACATCAAACAAAAAATTCTAGATACAATAAAAGAAAAACAGCTCACGCCAATTCCTGCATGGAAATTTTTGACACGTACGTATGGATTATGGGTGCTTTCTAGTTTGCTTCTAATACTAGGGTCTGTTGGTGTCGCAACAATGGTATTCATTTTTACAAAAAATGATTGGGATATCTACAATGAGTTGCACGAATCGAAAATGATACATATTGTATCAACACTTCCCTATTTGTGGCTTGCAATTTTTTTGCTCATGTTGGTATTACTCTATATTGATATTCGCCACACAAAGCGAGGATACAAATATACCTCACTTCCTCTTTTCTTTGCCGCTTTAGGTACAAGCATATTGCTTGGATTTTGTCTTCACGTGATTGGTGTTGGTCAAAAAATTGACACGCTTATCACACAGGGTGTCCCAGGACAAGCACACATATTCAATCCACGACTCAAAGGACTCAGTCATCCTGAAAAAGGTATCTTAACAGGTCGTGTTGCTATTATAGAATCAATGTCCTCTACAACGACCAGAGTGTATATCGAAAATCCACTTTTAGAAGGTACATGGATTGTGATTGTAAAACCAACAACAATCCTTCCACCAACAGGAATACATCTCCAGGACCGTATTCGAGCCTTAGGAGAAGAAATGGAAGATAATGAAATTGAGGAACACCAATTTTTCGCTCAAGTTATTCTGCCCTTCAATACCCTGAGCATTGATCCAAGATGGAAAAAACATAATAAACAATCTTCCATACCACCACTTATCCAAATGTATGAAGATTAACCAAGAAAAAGAGGCAAACCATGCCTCTTTTTTCATATGAAAGAAAATGTACGAGGGATGCGTAATAGATAACAGAAGGGCACAAAAACAGACACAATCTATATTCACTCATTCATATTTCATATGAACAAACCCCAAATAACAACAACGGCAGCTATTCTCTTTGCTGTCGCAACAATAGGAATAGGTATCGCAAATGCACAGGGCAACACCTCTTCACAAGGTGGGAATGCCCAACAAAATCGTTCTTTTGTACAAGAACATAACAACGCTATGGCACACGCACTTGAAGCAAAAGACTATGTATCATTTGTAGATGCCGTAGGAACTGATGCAAAGATTCTTGATGTTATTACTGCAGAAAATTTTGATCAATTTTTTAAGATGCACGAACTGATGCAATCAGATGATATAGAAGGAGCAAAAGCTATTGCAAACGAGCTAGGCATCCCAGCAATGGGCAACATACATCGTGGTGGTGGTAATGAAAGAATGAAACCACGTGGGGATCGAGGAGGACTACAGCTTACTAAAGAACAAAGAACTGCCGTAAACGCAGCACTCGAAACTGGAGATTACTCTGCATTTGTAAAAGCTCATGGCGACAATGCTACACGCATTACTGAAACACAATTTAATAGAATGTCATTGCAACATCAAGAAAAAGAAACAAACCGTGCAGCAGTGGATGCTGCAATAGACGCGAGAGATTACTCTGCATTTGTAAAAGCTGCGGGAACACGGACACCTTTTCTTGATCATATCAACGAAACAAACTTCGCACAGTTTGCCGAGATGCATGACCTCATGCAAGCTGGTGACTGGGAAGGGGCAAAAACGATTGCAGACGAACTGGGTATTCCAGCAGACCAACAACATGGTGAAAGTGGAGGTATGGGAATGATGAAAGGACGTCGAGGTATACATGGGGTATTCACAAATCAACAAAACTCATAAATCTTGTACATATAAAAAAACGTCTACCAATATTGGTAGACGTTTTTTTTATTCGAGTCAAAACACTTACGCAGACATGTTGGCATCTTTTTTCATCATGTCACCACCATTGCAAGCCTTGCATTTGCGACACTTGCATCCACCAAGCAACATCATCACACCGGCTACACCGACGAGGAGATATACAAACCATTCAAGCCATGCCCAACTACCGAGCAATAAATTGACCACGTTCCAATTGCCACCAAAAAATCCACCGAGGCCAATCAAACCCCAGTTGAGTGCGCCGATAACAACGAGCGCTCCGAGTACTTTGGATGCTGTGCATCCACATGATTTTGCCATCATAAAAGAATGGTAAAAAATAAATAAAAGAATAGTACTAAAAGTATACCATACTTTACATGTATGCAGTAGTTGTAAAAACAGATGGGGACAACTCCATATCTCTAACAAACAAAAAACTCGTCTACCAATATGGCTAACGAGCTTTTTTTTGCATATGTACAGGGCATGCCCTGAAACTGTATCCAAGAAGGTGTGTTCTTGTTCAAGTGTGAGCCGGAGCCTACGCAGGCCGAGGACACACCTCCATGCTTGTCGTGGATACAGAGTTGTATTTACTAAAACGAATATGCAATCGATCTAATAAATACTCACTGTATCTCCTAGGATGTACGATGAAAGAGCACATTATCACGTTTCTTTACTGCGAGTCTATACGATAATATCTTGGTACGATTCGGTCCAGCCGAATATAATAATGTGTCCCGCAAGCGGGATAGAGTTGTACGGTTCATGAACCGATTGCTCACTATACCACACAAACACACCTTTGTCAAGGTGTGTACTGTGGAAAGAGTATTTTTTGGCTAATTTTAGCAAAATTTATGCTTGTCCAGGATCTACCATGTCTTCTTGCGAAAGGACATCCTGCTGCGTCAGTGTATCTGCATTGATAGTAGGTATGTCATCTTCCATAGTAACCCCTTCTTGCACGATATCACCTGTTTGTTCAATAATAGAACAATTGATATTGCCATCTGGGAGCGTTTCACATGTTTGCTCTGGTATGATCTTCTTTTCTATACCGACAAGACAAATTTTTGGTAATGGACGATAATAACTGCTAAACACTTCTTTTTCTTCCTCTCCATTTGGTAAAACACGTACATACGTAAACGATGTTTCTGCTCCAGGATGGGCACTTTGACAATTTCGCACACCGGGTGCAAGATCAATCGTCTCAATAGTCTGTGCTGGTCCTGTTGGAATCCACCTGTGAACAACAGGCTCAGTGTAATATCCTTTTCTGCCATCATTAGTTCCCCAAAAAGTGAACGTCAAATCACCATTTTGCGTATTCATGTTGGTGGTCAAAAGAATATAATTTCCAGTGTCATTTTTGAATGTAAAATCAGGTGCAGGATCATAAATAGTTGCATCAGTCCCAGGATTTCCATTGCGCTGGTCATTATAATAACTCACCACAAGGGAATGGTTTCGGCGACTGACAACATCAAGCCCTGCATTCATGACGCTTCGAAACAAAGTTGTTCCCACTTGGCAAAGACCACCGGCAACCTCAGGTTTAATTTCATCTCCTTTAATAACCAGTTCTGGTAAATACCCACCTTCTATCGTAAAAGGTTGCAGTGCACCAAGCAATGAAAAAACTTCATCTGGCTTTATCAATAATCCATTCAATTTATCGACCACGGCATGACGAATATTTTTAACACGATTTGTTGGACTACCACTAAAATTGGAATATCCTGTACCCAGAATTTCAGTAATACCAAGGTCATTGACTTCTCCTGTTTTTACCGCTGGTTCTACTTGTTTGACTATGACTGGCAATGACGTCACATATCTCCCATCATCCCATGTACGCTGAAGTACAGCCTCATTGAGAGAGGTATATAGAGCATCTATGTCTACAACTATACCAGGCCGAGATCCTTGGAACTCATTGACTTTATTGTTTTGCCCTATCGCAAATTTTGCTTCTCGGGCATCTTGATCTATCTCTTGTGCAATAGTTTCTTCCAAAAATGCTTTTGTCGACGAAGCATTGAGCCCAAAACCAACGGCGTCTTCATGCATTTGAACTTCTAGCCACTGTGCGATATCATCAGTAAAAATTGTCCAAGTAGATTCTTTTTTTGTTTGTTCATCTGTATATGTGAGATCAATATCTCCTCCATCAAACACGTAGGGTAAACGATTGAGCAACGGCTGAAGGTCGACTTCTACAAGTGTTGGTTTTTGGACAATACGCACAATAGTAATTTCTGGTACTTCAAGAGCATTCCATGCTGCAACAATTTTTCCAATAATATCTTGATATGCAAATGTCACACCTACAGTCGAACTCACAGTAGTAAAAAGAAGTGGCTGTATGCTAGAAACGTCAATATCAGCATTCCGCGCCTCTTCTATATATGGAGCCAATTTTTCAGCAACAACTTCTTCGAACCGTTCTCTATCAAGCATAACGGTAGTCAGTTCTAATTGAGGTTTTGAAACACGCACAAGCAATGCTGACCACCCACGTATCAATAAATTTCCAGTTTTTTGGTATGACAACAACTGTTCAACCTCTTGTTCTACATTCATTTGAATCAACTCAAAAAAAGCATCTTGTGCCACCACACTTGATTCTATATACACACGCTGTGTATTTCCATTTATATCAAAGGAAAGAACAATTCCTGCATCCACCAACTTATTATTCATCTCTCGAAAAAACGTTGTCAATTCTTCCCTGTCCATACCACCAACATGGACACTCCCTATTGATACTCCTGGCAATACACGGTTTTCGTATGAAGACGCATAGGAGACCAATCCCCCAAAACCAATGCCCAATATAACAAGAAAAGAAACAACCCATACCCAAATGCGCCCCCAAGAAATTGTTTGCATTTTTTTTGTTACTTCTTTCAATTCTTGTTGCACATCATGTTCCATATCTATTCTTCAACAATTTCTATAGGAATTGTTCTTCCTTTTGATTCCATTGCTTTTGGAATACGGATGCTCAGAAGTCCGTGCGTATATTCAGCAACAGCCCCACCTGACACAACGTCTGCAGGGAGTACAATACTTCGAGAAAAAGGTCCCCAATAACACTCTGCATGATACTGTCCAGATGCCGTATCTGTTAATGCAGGTTTTTGTCGTGTACCACGGATAGAAAGTAAATCTTCATGAATATGTACATCCACAGTTTCGGGATCAACGCCTGCCATTGGTGCAAGGACAAGAATCTCTTGATCCATGTCATAGACATCGATAGCAAGACGACCTTCTCCAGTTGGTGCCCAATCAGAAAATGCATCCTCTTTTTTCTTTGAGGATATATTGATTGGTGTCTGCCTATCGGCTTTTTGAGACTCCAAAATCAATGAAAAAATGTCATCACCTTGTGTGTTCATATAATAGCTATACTATAGCAAATTTTTTAATTTTTTGAAATCCTCTGCATACATATATTGACGAATGTAGCATTACAAGCTATACTATTCAGGCTCTCTCTAAGAGAGCGTATATATTTTGATGTAAAGCGGAGGGATGGCTGAGCGGTCGAAGGCGGCGGTCTTGAAAACCGTTGTGGATGAAAGTCCACCTAGGGTTCGAATCCCTATCCCTCCGCTGTGCATCAAAATATCGGGAGAGGTGTCAGAGTGGCCGATCGTACAGCTTTGCTAAAGCTGCGTACCGCAAGGTACCGCGGGTTCGAATCCCGCCCTCTCCGCGGACGTTTTTCCCAAAAAAAGAATATCGTATTGAAAGAAAAAAAGGAAGGATTTCAGGGAACAATAATCCCGACATCTGTCGGAACGAATTCTACCCTTTCCTCACAGAGAGACATATGGAGAGTTGGCTGAGCGGTCTATAGCAGCAGTTTACTAAACTGTCGTCCTTGAAAGAGGACCGGGGGTTCGAATCCTCCACTCTCCGCAAAAAAACAAAGTCATATACAACTTTGTTTTTTTTATACAAAAAAACACTTACCCACGAGCCAACGTCCATCCATATACAGAAGATGCCCCAGAAGCAAGAAGCGCCTCAGCACAGGTCTGCATAGTGGCTCCTGTGGTATACACATCATCTACTAATAAGACACGTTTGCCTTGTATACTGTCTAGTGTGAATACATGGAATGCCTCCTTAACATTCTGCAGCCTTCCTTCTCTATCGAGCCTAGCTTGATGTGGCGTATTTCTTGAACGTGTAAGTATGTTTTCATCAATAGGAATTTCCCCCTCTTTTGCTAACACACGAGCAAGCAATATTGCCTGGTTGAATCCTCGTTCGGCATAGCGTTTTTTGTGCAGTGGGACAGGAATAATCACATCGACGTCTGGGAGATGATCTCTATGTTTTTTTACCCATGTTTGAATAATCTTTTCAATCACAGGCATGCTGTCGTCGGCAAAATCGTACTTTAATGTATGAATAATTTTTCCAATACGTCCTGATTCTTCATACATAGTGCTTGCGATATGCTGCGTAAGAAATGATGTTAATTGTTTTTTCATACATACGAGACACACTTCCCCAGCAGATGTTTTCTCATGACACAATGGACAAAACAATTGTGTGGTGATATCTATAAAACTAAAACAATTGTCACACATCCAGAACCCTTCTATTCCACATGACAAACAAAAAACAGGAAAGAGGTAGTCTTTCACTGTTTTCATAGCCCCCCTTACAAATACCATACATGGTTATTCCCAATACAACCCATCGACATACCATACACCATTTGTCTCGACGAGTTCTACACGACCCACATGATATACCCGTTCATCGATATCTTTTGATTCAAGATGTTGTTGTGCTTCTACATGAACTGAGGCAGTCTGGTCTGTCACATTTTCGATACGACTCACGATGACCTGTGTGGTACTACCTTGATAGATATCACTATAGTGTTGCGACTGCGTCTCTATCCAAGACGCCATCTCAGGTGTGACGAGAGGAAGTACATCACGAATATGAGTATTCCGTGATTGATTGGAATAAGAAAGAAAACGTTCTACAAAATCAATGGAACGCTGCCGTACAAAACGTTCGGTTTCGTCTTCATTTGCAAGTACACTTCCAAGCTGCTGAGGATCACCTATGACTGGCTGCAAATTGAGTGATGCATCATACATTTGAGGCTGCTCTTCACCACTACCAGATTCTTGCTGTATAATATCTAGCTTCACAGACGTGGTATCATTGTATTTTTTTATTCCCAGAATACTCAAGACAATTGCCAAGACAAGTAGAACAGCAATACTTACAATGAGAAACAGACGTTGACGAATATCCAACATACATGCAAAGGTTATGATCTACCAGGGCTAATAACTTGTTGTTCAAAATCTTTTTTGGCTTGTTCTATCTGCATAAGTTGCTCTGGATCTGACGTAATGAGCTGATCCTCTGTATACGATGCAACGACTTTGATAGCTGCGTGCTTTAATCCAGCAAAAAATATACCTTCACCTACAGCTCCTTCAAGCAATAAATATTTTTCTCCTTCTGTAAGCAAAAATGTCTTTTGGATCATATCTATAGATGCTGGCGACTGTCGGAGCAAAAGTTGTAAGGCAGAGTTCGTCACAATCGCTTGTCCATATTGAGAACTCAAAAAATCATTGACATCCTGTGTGATTGTTGTCACGCCTAGATAATACTTTCGACAACGTTTTACCAGTGCAAAAATAAACTTCGCACTGTCTTCATGTTGCATGAGCCACCAGGCTTCATCAATAATAAGCAACCGTTTTTTTCGTTCACTGCGTACAATATTCCAAATATAATTTACCAACGTATAAATCGCCATTGGACGTAATTCATCCTCAAGATCTCTGACACTGAATATAACAAGTGCATTATTCACGTCCACATTGGTAGGTGCATTGAACAATCCTGCAAAGGTCCCGTCGGTATATTTGCTCAGTTTAATAACCAATTCACTTGCTCCATCTATACCTTCGAGAACATCGAGCAGATCCTGCATAATGGGTGGCTCCACTGTCGCAAGGTCAGATGACGAGGTAATATCTTTTTTGGCATATGCCTCGAGAAGAGCGCGGTCAAGAAGAGAATCCTCTGTCGCCGTCACCGTGCCAAGCATGATACGAAGTAATCCTTTTGCCGTGATGACCGCACTACGAATGATATCTTCTGTTGACACTTGTTCTCCAACAGGACGCGGCAAATCAAACGGATTAACCTTTCCTTCTGAAGCAAGCGAAATATTGATATATGTGCCACCTACAGCTTCGGAAAGATGCTCGTACTCACGTTCTGGGTCGATAACAATCACATCGATCCCCATCATAAGACTACGCAACACTTCGAGCTTTACAGCATAGGATTTTCCAGCACCAGACGTTGCAAAGACAACCATGTTCGCATTTTGGAGTGAAAATCTATCAAACAAAATCAAACTATTATTGTGCCGATTGATGCCGTAGAGAATACCATCGTCACTGGTAAGTTCTGACGACATAAATGGAAATGATGATGCAATAGGAGACGAATTCATATTGAATGCCACCATCAAATCATCAATCCCGAGCGGCATAGTGGAGGTGAATCCTTGTTCTGACTGAAACAGAACATTTTTGGTATAAATAAGTCTTGTGCCAAAAATATTTTCTAAATCTTCTGTCAACGTATCAAGTTCCTTTCTATCATTTGCATAAATCGTTACATAAAAAGCAAATTGAAAAAAATGTTCAATACCTTGCGTCAAATCATCACGGAGTTGCTCGATATCACGAAGTGCTGTTTCTCTCAGAGGATCACGTGGAGCCCCTTTTTCTGCATCACCTGATAACTGTGCTTGGAGTGCACCAACTTTTTTCTTGAGTTGTTTGAGAATCAATGCAGATTCTACAGGATAAAAAAACATCGAGAGGTCCATGGTTGAATTCAAATTCAAAATTGGCGAACTCCACCCAACAGAAATGTATCTTGGATACGTAATGACATACATGGTGCGCAAAAAAACTTCACCAAGCTGAAGAAAGTTTGATTCTACACGAAAAGCGGATGGTGCAATCAAATCTTTGATTGCTACAGTACCCTCTCGATACAGCCGCTCTTCTTCGAGCGTGATAAGATCATCCTTGGTCAAATCCTTTTTCGGGTCATGACCACGCTCTTTTTTGGCTGTTTTTCTTGTGAGTGGTTTGAATGGCATACTATTTTTCACGAATCACATATCACGTAGCACATAACACATTTTTTAAGAATTGTTACGTGCTATGTGTTACGTGATTCGTGTTATGTGTCTATCTGCAATGCATCGACATCTCCGAGGCTTTCGGCAAAGGCAATGTCGGGATTGTAGCCCATATAGTAGAGCTCGATGAGTGCCTCGGTGTCAAGCTCGACGGTCTGGAGTGACATGCCATCGAGACCTCCCATCACCTGACGCACACGTACTTCCAAATCTTCTTTTCTCTTTTGAAATCGTTCATCCTTTAGTCGAACCGTGAACGCAGGCTTCAAAACTTCCTTAAATTGAGCAAAAAAACCTTTTTTTCTGTTTGATAATGAATCATACGGAACAACCACATAAAACCGTTTTGTCATGATCTGCCCGATATCTACAAGCTCCTCCACAAAGGCACGATAATCGGCAATTTGTACTCGCAACAACTCACTTGTTTGTTTTTTTTCTTTTTCTACCAGTTTTGCAAGATATGGCTTGATCTGCAAACGACGCGACTGTACAACAATCTGTATAGGAAATTCAAGCGAATTGAGAAAGCTAACATACGAAGAAATAAGCGCGTTTTGTTCATCTTCTGATTTTAATGCAAAATTTATGCTCGATGTTATCAGCACTTTTCTCAGCGTTCCATCCTTCAATACGACAACGCCATCTCGAATCTCCGCAATTGGAAGATAGGTTTGTGTCGCAGGACGCGTATGTTTCTTTGCTTTTTTTTTGGTATCTTTCATACAATGCGTTGACACGCAGTGTGTCAAGTATATCATGAACAGAACGAAAGGTCACCCAATCTACAGATGTTCATCAGGTCTATAATATCCCCCTGTATTTACTACCAGCGACAGGTCTTTAATATGTTGTTTGTGCACAGCCTTTTTGATTACATGATCAGAAATTTCATCGTCATCACCACTGTGCATAAAATATTCCAAATCTTTGTCTGTATATGATTTGTGCCAAATACGAAGTCCTGGACGTTTCATGGTCTGAATAATATTGAGAAGAAAAACATGAAACACCTGACCATTTACTCTGACAAACGAAAAGACGATCGCAATAATACCTACAAGAACCGCAATCGAAATAAACAATGTCGTATCGGCAAGTCTATATGTTCCGAAAATAGTAATGCCGGCAGCAAGTAAAATAACAAATTGCCTCGTGGTAATCGGACCAAAAATCTTGTCTTCAACATCGATAAATTGTGGAACAACGAATTGTTGCATATACTCACGTAACACGTAGCACGTAGCACGTAGCACGTAACAAGTTTGTAATGCGAGGGTTGGCTGAGGAATATATGGATCTTTATCATGCGATGTTATCCATTGCATAGTATCCCAATCCCATAATCAGCCTCTTGTTATGTGTTATGTGTTATGTGTTACATGCGTAACATCGCACTAAACACGGCAATTTCTTTCATATCATCAGGAGACATATCATCGCTGTCTGAGATGGCAAGCGGTGTTTTTTCTGAGAGCGACTGTGCGATATGTGAGAGATACTGCCCATACAGCGGACTTTGTGTCCATGCCACTTTTACTTTTTGAAACTCAAGGTAAGATTCATCTCGGATAACAGTTATTTTCGCTTTCAGTATTGCGGTAGCTTTTGCGGGATCTTTTCCATAGCGACGAAAATCAGTCAATGTGATCTGCCCTATTTCCTCGAGTGGCCCGACAATTTTTTGTAGTGGTTCTGGAGCATGAATGTCTGTAAACGACGTGTCTTTTCCCACAGAAGATGGCGACATTGTTGGTGCGTCTGCGAAAATTGTCGATGTTTTTTGTGCTGAGGGTGTTTGTTGGACCGTTCTTCTTGGTGCGGGGATATGTTCTTGTCGAGATGTCTCGAGTGACGTCTGAATTACTTGTATGAGCTCCTGTGCCTGTTCACTCGTGAGCGCAAGACCACCATGTTCTGTAGGACGTGTCGCATAGTCGATAACTTGTTCATCACTTCGGATATCTTTGAGTCGTGACTGTATCAGAGAATGCAATCGACTTTCAAGATCTACTGGTATTGAAAATGAAAGTTTTTTTGTCACCATAGTAACATCCTCAAACCGGGCAGACGGCATCGTCGTTGAAAGAGGATTTGTTACATCTTCATGATTGATTGTCTCTTCGAGTGGAGATCTATGATCACGTTCGTTCCACTCATGTGCTTTTGCAAGATCAGTGAAGTAATCAGAAACAGGCGTCGTGGTTGCGAGTTCGTGTGGTGATTCTTCCATGGGGAGATCGCTTTTTGAAGATACGTCTGTCTGTCTTGGCGTGTCGTGGTCTGGTGGTGCGGTGAGAAATGTTTGTTTTTTTGTGGGTGCAGGATTTGGCGTTTGGGGTGCTGAACGGTGTTCGCTGTTGGGTGGAACAAATTCTTTTGGTTCTGCTGCATCAGAACTTTCTGAGGATACGTCTAAAACTGGTTTCTGATCACTGGTTGCAGGTTGCGATATTTTTTCTTCTGTGGGTATGGGGTTGTTTGGGGTTGGTGGAGTAGTATTCTCGCTTGTTTTTTTTCTAAGCAAAGACAACGGCACTCGCTCGCTCGTTCCATCGGCTTTTTTTATGAGGACGGTCGGCTCTGCCATAGTTAGAAAATATCTTTATTCCATTCAAATGTCGTTGTCTGTTCATTATACACAACAATATCTTGCTCCTCTTTTAACACACCCTGCTCACGCAAAAATTCGTTGAATCGGACAGCTTTATCTTGCACTTTGGGATCTTCGAGTGATTCGTGTTGTTGAATCTGTGCTATAACTGCGTGCAAGGGGACAATAGCAGGTGGCGTGTGTGGTTTTGTAAAGAAGTCTGCAATCAGTTGCCAAAAATCTTCATCCATCCACCACGTCAAGAGATGTCGAAGTTGATTGTCATATATTTCTTTTTCTGTCGGTTCGGATCCCCTATTTTTTTCAATAAGATCTACAGATTTTATATGGCTATAGATATACAACACTGTTCTGAGAACATGCTTCCATAATTCTTTGTGTTTCACGTGTACCACATGCTCTTGGATATATTCTTCTCTTCGGTAACCATCATTGAATTTGTCTCCCAATCGAAGCATGTAATCCTTATACAAAGCACTGAGCGCAATGGCTTCTCCATCCAATCCAAGAGGCAACATTTCCTTATTTTTATCAAGACTCTTCATCAAAAAAATATTTTCTTCTGCATACTCTAGGAGTGTCGCTGTCTCTTGATACAAATAGTCTTGCAAAATATGTGTCAATGGAACACCAGCAATTTGTGCCTTGACGAAATAAAACATCAGCCAAAATTCTTGAAATTCCCAATACAACCGTCGGAAATGGATGAACGGTGCATGGAGCAACGCCGTCAGATAAAAAGCTTCGTCCCAAGTATATGTCGATTTTTTGTAGATATCCACCACATGCAAATGTTCATACGCAATCGCACTTAACGCTAGTCCCTCATCATTATCGAGCATATACCGAATCGTAGCAGCAAGACGAGGTCCTTCGTATGTAGAAATATCTCCAGCAAGTACTGCTTTAAATTCATCTGTCGAATATGTTTGTATAGAAGAAACTTTCAAAAATCCAGCAAGAAGTTCTATCTGAGCTATCATATCCTCACCACTGTTTTCAACGTCTCCAAATGTACGTGAGATATTCTGTTTTACCACATCGGAAAAGCCATCATACTGGGTAGTCAAAAAATTGATACTGTCTGGAGCAACACCGCACTTCTTTGCAAAATTATTCATGTCGGCAGAAGAAACCACTCGATACGTCTGATCTTCAATTGACGATGTGTCGGGTATCTGTGTATATGAAGCAATCCAGGCATTCCATGTCTTCACAAATGTGGTGACCGTATCCATATCAAACATTTCCAGCACACTCTTTTCTTGGACAAACGGATAGGCTTCCGACGTTTCTTTTGTATAGGTATCTGCGATATCAGCAATATCACGAATCATGACAGGGAATGACTGTGGATCTTCTGAAAAACGAACAACAGTTTGCCCTGCAAAAAATTGTTCAAGTGCACGAAATGCCTCCACACTTTTTATAAAGTCACTCGTGTGAAATTGTTCAAATTGTTTTTCTTCTAACATCATACGAAGACTAATTGCAATGATATAGTGTTGTTACCAATGGACATCAAGACTCGCGAGATTGTCGTTCCTCTTCTGCTTCTTGATCAGCCTTACTTACCCTTCCCCTCTTATCTAACGTAGCTTCCTTTTTCTCCGATGCTTCCACACCTCGTCGCAACGTGGTTAAATCAGCATCATTCAATAAGTTACGTCCGTTTTCTGTTGCATACCTAATAACGTCTTTCAATAAAGCGCTATTGGTTTCTCCTGTTATATGACCAGCAATAGATATTCGAGCCATACCACGATCAGAACTTATGGTATCCACATGTTGTGCCTTTTCTCTCGCGATGTACTTGAGTGATTCAGAGTTGGCAAGAAGCATAGGAAGAACAATGTTCTTCATATAATTATCAAAATTTCCATGATTTTTGTCTATATACGCGTCACTCTTTCCTACTATCACATTTCCCTGTGCATCGGTTGCCATCTCTTCATTTTGCTCATACCCCAACATACGATTGACAGTTCTCTGTGGCATTTGTCTGGTTGCCTGAGAAGACTTCAATTCTTCCAAGATACTAGTCGCGGCCTGCCGATCAATAGCTTTCAACTGACCATCTACCAAACCAATTGTTCCCAATCCATGAATTTGTGTTGCTAATTTTCCTTTTCTCTTTGCCTGTTCTGCCGCCATCAAATCATCAGCTTCCTTTACTGTCGACATGCGGTACATGCCAAGATCATCATCATATTTAAAATGACCACCGACTTCAGGATGATTGGTATTGAGTGCCTCTCGTTTGAAATAACTTGCCCCTTCTTGCATAAACTCTTGTGAAGCCTCAAGTTTTTCTTTGAATTTATCTACGGTGCCTGATAACAACATACCCGCGGCACTTAACTTTTCAAGCATTGCTTGGTACGAATCAGCTGCTTCAATTTTCTGATCATTTTTGAGTTTTACGCTACCATCTCTTTGTGCTTGTTGCTGGATATCACTAATCATTTTATTGTCACTCACAAGCGCAGCGTCTCCACCAGACACCACAAGCTGTTGCAATCGTGCTGCGTTGGTCCTATTGTATATCCATGCACCTTGTGCATCTTTCTGCAAAATACCCAACTGGTTAAAAATAGTCTTCAAATTTTTGGTTTGTTTTCCTTCATCAGAATCTTCCGTTATTACGCCCGTGTCTAACTTATCAACATTTTTCAACACAGATCCTACCGCATCGTCCAGATATCCACCTTTGGCAAGACTCATAACAGTCGTCATAAGAGCAGCGTGCTGTTCTCCTGTCATTTTTCCAGCAGAAGCATCATACAAAATATGAGCCAATAACTTTTGAGCATATGCTCCTGCAGCATCGGCTTCTTGTCCGCTCAATGCTTCGATGTCTCGTTTTATATAAGGAATCAAAGCCTGAGTAGGAGTAGCCTCTCCATTATTTTTTTTCTCAACAGCAAGCCCATTCGCAGCTTCTTTCAGCAATGTGTCTTGTCGTCCTCTATCAAACTTAGTCTTTTCGAGTATTTGAGATTGCTCGGCAGACTGAGCATATATATTTTTTTTCAACGCTTTATCAATCGCCGCAGCAGCTTCGCCTCCCCCGAGTTTCATTTTTTGGGCTAACAATTCTGCTGTATGTTTGAGTTCTTTGGTAATTTTTTCATTCTTAAATATCTCTGCCGTATCTTTAGAAGCAGCTTCTGCCCTCTCTGCGATATCCTGCTGCATCATCATAGCTTGGCCAAATTCAGTTTTCTGTAATGTACCAGCAATTTGAGCATCTGCTCGCTTTTTCTCGGCTTCTTGTCTGTCAGCACCCATAGTTTTTGCCTGCATACGCAATCGCTCGGCAATACCTTGTCGTGTTTTGAGATCTGGATTTCCAGGCAATTTTGTTTTACCTTTAGCGATATCATTTGCTAACTGAAGAATATTTTCTTGAGACTTTGCTACAAGCTTCTTTGCAGGTTCTGTTTCGCCAAACGCCCTTTCTGCCTGTTCTCGACGTTTTACGTTTTCTTCATTTATTACTTTTTTCTTTGCACTAGCGACTCTCTCTTTAAAACCAGACTTTGCTAATGCTTTTTCTTCTGCTTTTGAACCGTTTTCTTTCTTATACGCGTCAAGCGCGACCTGTTTCGCAGTACGGGATGCTTCTAAGTTAGTGTTTACACCAGCAATAGCAGCCATAGTTCCTTTGCCAGTCGTCGTTTGTTCAAATTCTTCACGAAGCGCTTTTCCTGTTTCACTCTCAGGATCGACAGCAATTTGTCCATTACGCACTAATGTTTGTATAATTTCAGCATCCTGTTTTGTTGGATCAGCCTTTCTTGCATCAGCAATTTTTTGTTTGTCTTTATCAGTAAAATCATCTGCTATGATTGGTTCCAAATCTTTTGCGGCAAGCCCATTCAAATATTTTTGAAATTCTGTTTTATACGTTTCTGTAACACCCTGAAGATGCGTCTGCAAAGCAGCTACAGGGGCTTCCAATTTTTTACCATCATCAGTAGCCTCAAATCCTTCTTTCAAAATTTCTTCTGTTTCCTCTTGGAGAGTCCGTATTGCCTGCGCTTTCATGGCGTCAGCATTCACTTTTCCATTCGCCCAGTCATCTCCAACTTCAGCAAGCTCATCTTTATTCTCCTCAGCATTTCGAAAAGTGTTTAGCGCTTTTTCTTTTTCAGCTGCAATTTGTTTTTCTCCGCCATTTTCTTTGATTACTTTATTTGCTTTATCAGCAAAAGCAGCCGCAGCTTTTGCTTTACGCTCTCGTTTTGATTCTGCTTTTTCTGCTTGTATAATATCAGATTCAGCTTCGAGCTTATATCTTTTTTTCTTCCACGACTCAATACCAAACCCAAATTTATTTCCAATTCTATCCAACGTCCCTATATTTTCCTTTCGACTTATAGTATCAATAATATTTTCATCTGTCATTTTACTATTTCGGTCGAGTTCCTCATTTAATTTTTGACGACGCAATTGACCCATTCTCCCAATAAACGGAATTTTTCGTAAATACGGCACTTTTGCTCTGGCAATATTGACACGTTTCTTGACACGATCACCAAATTCACGTACAGGCTGAAGAAAATTTTCATCACCCTTCTTCTTTGCATATCTACCAACAGCACGAGCAGCAGTAATTCCCGTCGCAATAGTCGCAACATTCTTCACAAATCCTGTTGCACTCGAGGTCAAACCACCAGCAACAACACCGAGATTCCGCACAGTTTTCAGACCAATAATAAGAAAGACCGTAGCAATCATAAAGCTCGCAAGATTCTCCCAGGTCGTTGCATCTGAAATACTCAATTTCTTCTGCGCGTCAACGACTTGTGCCCCACTCCCTATAACGCTTGTCGCTTCTGCTCCAGCACTTCCAAAATCAAGCTGTGGTACGGAGCTATTGAGTGTCGCAAACGCAAGCCAGAGAAAAAACACCATAACTGGCGCGACGATGACATGATTGGTAAATTCACTCCACCACTCTTGAGCATACTTTTGTGTTTGGGGAATAACTTGAAAAATATAGGCGAGAGGAGACAAAATGATGAGTACCCATAAAATGACCATGCGAGCCGCCATGACGATCGCAAACGCGCCCATCGTCGTCATCATGATGAGTGCCAGCAAAAATGACGCTACCGAAGCGGCAAATGCCTCTATTTTAAGATCCCCCCCTACGCCGAGCTTGTCTGCCCCGGTGATTTTATACACCGAGTCGATATTGAACAACTGAATAATATTACCTCCCGCTGTCGCTGATATTGCATTGACAAAGGTAATAGTAAAGACATGCGCCACATCAATGATGAGCTGTGCGATCATGTTGGAAAAATTGATAAAGACTGCCGCAAGAATCAACTTGATCAGTGTCTTTTTCCATTCATATTGCTCCAGGCCTAGGATCGTCCCAAAGGCAATGACGAGAAGCAGTACCACAAAAAACATATTTGCTACATCACGCACAAGGAACCAACCGATCTTGACGGTAGGCGTATTAATAAAATTGTTGTATGATGCGACTTCTATAAAAAACTTGAGAGCAAAAATCGTAATACCAATAAACAATCGCGCAAGAATAAACATGACCCAGCTAAAAAAGACCATCATGCCATTTATGATATCTTCTAAAAACCCCTGTGCATGTGCAGGATCGACGACCACGAAAATACCAATACTTGCAATCGCACCAACAACCGGCAATACAAAAAACTTCGCACGTCCTTTCGGGAGAAGTTTCTTACATAGCGAAAAAAAGGCTCGATTGTAGTGTGTTATCCGTGCAAGCATGGAACAGGATAAATATACACAGAGTATATCACAAATTTTGACTTGCGTAGAGGGAAATGGGGACAGATTTTATAACACGGAACATGGAGCACATAGCACGTAACACGAAACATGTAGCAAGGTCGGAGCTATGGGTTTGGGTGAATATGCAATGGGTAGAATTGCATATGGAAGACCTTCTCCTTACAAACGTGCTACGTGCTATCATCCTGTCTCGACATAGTCAAGATCAAAATATTTCCTACCATACTGCAGGAGTGACGAACGCAAGTTCGTCTATTAGCAAGGTACTCGCCGCTAACAAACGAACTTGCGTTCGTTACTCCATTCATGTATGTACAAGCAAATCCTATGTCACGATACACATATCACTTAGCACGCCGTGCCTGCCGGCAGGCTGGTAACATGGTCGAAGCTAACAAGAGCAAAAAATATACAATGGGTTCATTGCATATCCAAGACCACTGTGTGCCACTCAACTAACGCATTACAGACATGTTACATGCTACATGTTACGTGCTATGTGTTACGTGATGTTTTTGATCCTTTTTGAGAAGTACTAATTCTTTCTCAACCTGGGCGACCCGTTTTTTGAGAAGGAAGATTTCTTGTACTGTTGCATCATCATCTTCTTGTGTTTTTTTCTCAAGACGGTCGAGCGATGCTTTGATGTCCATTAACTCCTTTTCTATGCCACGAAAGCCCGCTTGCATCTCCAAACGCAAGTCCCCAATTTCTTCCTTCATCTCAGCCATCTCGCCTTTTAATTCTGTCCTGAGGGTAGCACTATCACCTTTTACCTCTTTCCTAAGGTCTTCAATATCATCTTTTGTCGCCATGTTATCCCGAACAAAGCCCATAAATTCTGAAAGGGTATCTGTGAGAGAGTCTATGTTTTTGGTATTCCCATCCACTTTTTCTATAAGAATATCCACTTTGTCGTCAAGGGTAAGTTTTTTTGTGGTTGATTCCTCCATATGTGTGAAGTTAGGTGTATAGATATATCTAGTATGTCGGAATTAGGCTGGCATGTCAATATACACGTAACTTCACGAAACACAAATCACATAACATGTAACAAGGAGGTATTAACAGGGTAAAAAAATATATAATGGATAGCATTGCATACCCAAGACTGTCGTTTTGCAAACCAAACCCGTGCGCTACAAACTTGTTACCAGCCTGCCGGCAGGCACGGCGTGTTACGTGAAGAATGTTATCCCCTTGACATATTGACAAATCATATTTTTTATACTATGCTCAATTTGGAGGAATGTTTCTCTTCTGAGGGAAATATATATCTCGTTCTTTTTCAATCGTATCCTTTACCTATATGTCATATATGGATATGGGATATCACATAATGGTGTGTGAGAAGAACAACAAGGCGTCCTCCACTACAGAAGGATTGGGTTCCGAGAAATGATGATGTGTCATCGTCTGTCCGAACTCAACCCTTCCCTTTCCGTCCCGACTCAGTCGGGACAAGGAGCGACCGCCATGATCCAGCAGCTGACCACCTTCGCCGCCATCCTGGCGGCTCTCCTGTTCTTTCCCTTCACCGCGTGTGGAGACAACAGCCCGGGCCAAGCCGGGAGTGACACGTACTCCTCCGATTCCGGCAAGGCCGACAGCCCCTACCCGACCGACACGTCGTCGATCCCGAAGGCGGCTGACACGGTCCCCGCGGCGCAGGGCTGTGAGACCTACCCGTGGCTCTACGAGCACATCGGTGACACCATCACATGTGCGCTCGAGAATGGCATCGGTACCACGGGGCAATGCACTCTAGAGCTCTACGAGAGCGAAGGGGTCTGTGTCGCGAAGTGTACGCCATCTTTTCATGTGTACGTGTCTGACCTCGTCAAGACAGACACGGGATTCCAACTCGAACGACCGCTCGGCATGGAGCGATGTTCATTTGGCGGAATCTTGATCGAGTAGAACCCCTGACTATCGCACTTGAGAGGGTGTAACGAACAAGTTTGCGATAGAACAAACAGTGGATCTTGTGCCCTCACACCTGATCCTTTAGCATGTTATATTCAATGACATACTAAAGGATAAAAAAACGACCATTTTTATATTAATGGTCGTTTTTTGTTTAATTTTGCTTATGGGATAATTACGATAATTCCCTGATACGGTGTCCAATGGAGAGTACTATAATCAGGTGCATCACATTCTAATATACCACCTATTCCATCATCATTATAACACCCAGTATTCCCTGCTCCATTACAACTACCATTACAATACCCCCAGTTGTCAAGTACCTGCACTTTCGGTTGGTAGACACAAATCTTACTACCATCATTCAATCCACTTTCAATAAGTTTGTTGTAGGTTATATCTGTCAGTTGATCACGAACCATGGATATTGTTTGTGTAGGATTGTCACAACCATAGGCATGATAATATTCAAATGGTTTTGCATCACATGCACGTGGCATATTTCCAAACCGTGGCGCTACAAACTCTGCACCACCTACTTGTTCATCTATACCATATTGGACATCTTCAGGAGTATTGCTCCACGTATGTAAACAATGATATTCTCCATCTGTTGGACAGTCCAAATCTTGCTGACATGTCACAAGTGTAAATTCCCGTGTTGCTTGGTTGCGACAATATCCAAGAGATGTCTCTGTAGGAGGTGTGTCGCTCGGCTCACAATATGGTTTTTTATTTTTATACATTCCAAACACACCTTTATTGGTGGTATCCCCATCATCCCAATCAATCATGACACGCCGAATAGGCATACGATTGTCATCGGCAAAAGCGAAAAACCGTGCTTTTGCCGAATATGTACCTTTCCCAATATATTGCTCGTTGTCTGCTTCGCCGATAGAAAACGCATTTTCTTTTGCAACAGAACAATTTATCGCGCTTTCTCTTGGGAAACAAGTGATAGGATTCAACGAATATATCTGAGGATATTGTAGATGTGCTCCTTCAATCATATCTGGATCCGTATAATACAAATCTCCATGCTGTGAATCAAGTGATACAGCAGTATCAAATGGGAATACATTCTTTACATAATATTTTGCAAACAATCTAGATAGAAGTTCTTCTCCATTGAAAGGATGAATAAACGGTCCGTCGAAATACCCCCCCCCCATCACCTTATTGCTAAACACACTGAACGCTTCTACAGTATTGGCATCAAATCCATCATCTACTAGTGATGCGCAGCGAGAGGTATCACCAAATACACTTCTACTGGCTATGTTGCCTGGGTAACAGAAGAACGGATAACCAAATTTTGAATTCGTAAATACAGAGGCTAACAGTGCCGCCTGTGCTCTATAATCAGCGCCATCAGTGGTAATATCTTGTTCTGTAAATGGTGACGATCCAAATGGAGGATGTTGCGCATCTTGCGACACCTGTGCAGTGTAACTTGCCTTGAGTGTATATTGTGTTCCTTTCCATACCCGGTTTGTCCAGGCTTTGTTGCTTTCAGTGGTCGGATCAACATTTCTGTACACACTAACAAATTCACTACACTGATCCTTCATTGTTGCGATGACAGCCATTTGCATACCATAATATCCACAATTACGTGAGATATATCCTAGAAATTCTCCATCTTTATTAAAGTCCATTCCTATAGCGAAATAATCTGTTTTTACAGTACTCCCTACCGCGAAGACACATTGGGCGGAAAATGGGTCTGTTTCTATAGATGTAGGTTTCGTAAACTTTTCACTGGGTGAATTTTTGACAAATGATGGTAAAAGATTCTGCTCCTGAGGATAGTATACTACAACATACCGTGTCGCAACTTCATTTCTTTTTGACTGAATAAAGGCTACTGCATCATCAGTATTTGCTGTGTTAGATGGTGTATAGGTATATTTTTCTCCCTGACCAAGATCAGAACCCCCACTATAGGAACAAAAAGAAACTAATCCATCGCACGGAATATTACTTGCAGTATCTCTTTCCAATTTATACGACGTTACAGCCGTTTTTGTACTTTTGGTTGTGGCATCTGGGCCAACCGGAATACCCACCATATCAGGGGCCGATAATATTGATACTTCTGGTTTCGTGCCAAGTTGTCCCCTAAAATCAATTTTTAGATCTTTACTTAGAATTGCAGGTTGGAAGATGACAGGGGAACTGTACGGAGCTGTTGAGCGTAACGGTATGAAGTATACAGAATTCAATGCCTGTATATTAAGATATCCCTCAGTTTCTGTTGCAAGCGTCGGCCAATCTTCGTAAAAAGGACAGCCCCCAGCACGCAAACATAACGTATCTGTTTTTACCCCTATAAAATTTCCCCCAGTTCCAACTGGTACAGCGTTGTCAAAAGAAAATGTACCATCAGTAAGCTCAAATCTCGGTGGATGCATGAGTGTCTGTGTATCCCTCATCTGAGCGATTATCGACATACTGGGGACCAAAGCATTGACAAGATATGTATCTTCTTTACCCCAATAACCGAAGTGGTGTCCACCCGTGGTAGAATATTCACTAGAAGTATCTCCTTCAACGCGCAATACCACAGCATTTTTATCTATAAATTCCCATCCGAATCCGGACATAAGATTGTAGAGGAAATTGAGAGAGTCTTTTCGTGTATATTCAGGTATGGTTGTTAATCCACAACTTGGATCGATATTTCCTGATCGACTATAGGAATGAGCATACAGAGCCCCACAGACATAACCCGCAAAAGGGTTGGTATTTATTTTTGAAAACCAGTCTATTGAACAGCCGACAACCTGACTCCATGACTCTGGAAGATATATACTTCCGTCTGCTTTTTGCTTAAAAAATGGATTATCAGAATTTGGTCCTATAGTCAAAGGAGCACAAGACTGACTATCATACGCATAGGCAGCGATTGGTAATCCAGGAGCGTTCTTCATTGATCCTCCTCCATACAACTGATGTATCAAGAGATTACCATCTCCTTCATATGCACCGGCACTTCTTCCAAAACTGTTTGTACAATACACTTGTCCTCCGGTATCTCCACTACTGGTTGATGCATCAATGGCAGGATCATACCCTGCTGCAGAAAAAAGATTTCGGGTGTCTACATTCCCGAAGCTTTTATCAGACGGGTACCAAGTGAGACACGCATACCGTGGTTCACTACTCGGTGAAAAGATCTTCCTCGAAAAATCGTATTCCAAACAATGACCTGTCGAACCTATTTGTGTCTCGATACGATCTATTTTCTGACATGTCCCAAAACTACAGTCATTATCTTCTCGACAATAATCTCCTTCCGTTTCAGATGCACCAGTACAAATACCCCACAGACTAATATCACTACTCTTTTTGTGATACGTGTCTGATGCCCAATAATCTTTTACTAAGGAACCATAAGAAACCGCCACATAATTACATGTGCAATCACCACTTTGACAAACATTTACCTCAGCAGGACGGTGTGAAAAGGTATATCGTACAAGATCTGTAGTAACATTATTATTTGCAAAACCATGTTTATCTCTATTTTCAATGAGTGGAATAACATCAAAAGAAAATGGACTATCTTGTTCTGGTGGGACTTTACACTCGGCAACACCAAGTGCTGTCGCAATATTAGAAAGAGTCGTATCCTTGGCATCAAAAGCACCATCTGCGGGGACAACACATTGTGTATTGATACAACGTCCTTCCCCATTGATACCACATACATCTCCCACGGTCGCATTCAAGCAGGTATCTCCTTGATTATCAGTAAGATAGGTATCAGAAAGAACATACCCGAGGTACCCATTATCGGCATCAACACCAGCATTCGAAAAACGCTCACTCTGAGAAAACTTAATAATTTTGAGATCACCCAATCCAAATCGGTTGTACAGTGAATATCCTGTATATTCAGCACCATTCCAACTCGTATCACGACTGATATATACGTCTAGGTTTAAAAATGTATTTGATGGTTTGGTTGATCCATTGTCTGTTGCCCATGACGAACACCCAACACCATCGAAGGCTATACATCGAGCAAATGATTCACAAGCAAATATTTGTTTTCCATCTCCTGTCTGAATCGGCTCATATGATTCACACGCAAGCCATTCACTACACTCTCGATTTCGCTGTACTTTCAAAAGCACATTCGCATCATTTTTGTCTGTCGAAACTGTCGCAACGAGTGTATTAATGTCGCCTTTTGCTGCTCTTTGCTCACTGGATCCATATGTAGCATCCGTATCGTATGATTTTGTTGGAACCTCGGTATTATCAAAAAGAGCACATCCTTCACGGAGACTTGCTTGTCCGCCGCATTCATCCGCATTTTTAGTTACCTGATCATCATAGATAACATAATATGGTTTTCCATCAGGATTTTTGCCAGACGTATCTACATCATACGGATCAACAAGCTCAGTACATAAATTTTGTGTCGCTGGACACTCCCCTACATAACCACTATATTGTTGCGATCCATTTGACCAGAGACCATAGCTTTCCAAATTTGTCTGATATGTTGGATAACATGGTTCTGATTCGCCAATCTCGACACACGTGTTCCCTTCACCACACGCAGCATTGCTATCACAAAGAATAGCATCATCCTGACTACAATGCCCGACAGACTTGAGGAACCATCCCTCAGGTGCATCAACATTATTTGTTTGAGGAGCTTGATACACGCACAGTTTATTTGCATTGACGGCAGGATCCTTGAAATAACTGGTGGATCCATCACTTGTGGTAAAAGCGCTACAAGCAACTTGATCTTGAACACAGAGAATCCCTTGATCACCCAGATATGTGGAAGGAAGATTGATCACACCCTGATCTGTATACGAATATGATACCGCACTTGCATTATCTGGCGTATGCTGTTCCTCGAGACCTGTCACCCGACAACCAAGATATTTGTCTGCACAAATATATTCTGGTGTATCAGTCAAAAATACAGGAGATTCAAATGGCGTGTCTGCAGGAATATAGACACTTGATTTGTCGACAATAGCAAAGAAACTAGGATTGTCAAAATGCAATGCTGAAGCAGAACCCTCTTTGATTACTAGTATACCCGTTCCAGGAGCACTCAATGGTGTGATCAATTCATCCGATGAAAGACGAATCGGCCCAGGAATCACACAGGAACTCTCTCCTGCTGCAATAGAACATGTATACTCTGAACTTTCTACCGTGATCGTACATGTTGTTGCCGCAGTAACGGGATTTCGAGAATACCGTGTTTGTGTCAATGTACCGCTGATACACCTCGCATTATACACCTCTGCTTCTGTTGAATCAGAATTAAATGTGTCCCACAATGGGGCACAGCCTACGGCTTTTTCTCTACAGAGTCGTTCAAATCCTGTTGCATATACTGTTTGTCCAAGACTGGTCGTGTATTCTTGGCAGCCAAGTGCTGCACCAGGAAATGGTCCACGAGGATTTTGCGAATCAGCAAAACATTCTGCTGGTGCGTCGTATCCTTCGACAGTCTTCCATGAATTTTTGATACGATTGGTATTTTCATCCGTACGCAAGAGTGAAACATTGTCCAAGAAATAGATACCGTTTGATGCACCTGCTCGCTGAAATACAAGATCAAGTGGTGCTGTGGCATCACCGGTAAATATCACAGGGCCAACCGTATATGCTCGCCATGTCTGTGAAATAGAAATAGGAAGATTTGTATTGGTAACAGGATCCGTCGTCAACGACCGGGTATCATCACCTTGTTGCAAGGAAATACTAAGTGTCTGCGCTGTCCCCCGTGCCCAAAATGTCAGCTGGTACGCCGTATTTGATTCGAAAGCTCCAGCCGGCAATGATCGTGAAATGCTATTTGCAGCAGCACCACCATTGACTCTGAGCGAATTGAATGTTACTTGGAGAGCCTCTGCCGCAATACTCACTTGATCAGCAGGTGACCACGCAGATTTTGCTTGACTCAGTGAGTCAGCATCATCACCAAGAGGTTCGAACGTATCCGTCCCGCTTTCAAATACTGGGCGGACATTGTTACCAGCATTTCCGGTATAGGCTCGACATTCATTTGCCGACGCAGGACATGAGACAGATTCTCCTGGTGCATCAATCGCATAATAGACACACGATCCTTGTGTGGCATTGCCATCTTGCGCAACCCAATTGCCCCCGCCAAAACACACCTGACAAGAGCTACCGTCCCAGTATCCATTTTTTCGTAAACAGGTATTTGCAGACGTAATATCATCACTAACAACGAGTCGTGACGCCGTCTTACGAATAGGATGACATGCCGAAGAAACCGTCACTGTCTCAGCGAGCAGTCGATAATATGCCACCCCTTTTGCATCATAGAGTGCTCGACAGTCTGCAAAAGCACGTGGTGCATCCGGAACTCCACTAAGAACATTTGTATACAGCGTTTCATTACATAGTCCATCATTTTCTAAAAGATTTGCAGAAGAATCATCGGCATAGGCAGGAGACTCAGGTGGAAAATCTGCTTGAAGACTTGATGGAATAAATTCGTAATCTGATCCGACTTTTGCAAGCGTGTGAACCCTCAACACAAATCCTGTGGATTCAGAACCTTCCCATGAATAATAAACACTTCTATTATCTCCAGTAGGTTCTTCACACTGCTTTATATAGCTATAGTACTCTAGTTGTTCCCCACCTTGAGAAACATCATCAATATTGGTAAATTCGTCACACCCAACGTGTTGTGCACTACACTCTGTGCCATTGGCTGGAATAAAGTATAGTGGATATTCACTTGATTCAAAATTGGTTTTTTCTTGACGGAAGGTATCGTATCCAACACAAGCAGCTGGACAAAAGTTATCTCCGACGACACCAGGGACAGCTTCTCCGCCCCCTGCTGGGGTATAAGCTTCACAACCCACTTCTTCTGGTAAACAGACAGATGCGTAGGCATCACAACGTGGATCATCTGTCAGTACAGCAATTTCAAGTGGTGTTGTTGGAAAATTGACTTCTGGGCTATTTTCAGTAAACGTTGTATCGTAGCACCCAAGATAATTTGGTGCTTTTTTGAGACTTCTAAGACGTGTCGTGTCCTGAATATACGCTTTGGCAGGATCTTGAATATATGCCCCGGTCATACTGTTTCGCTCAGCACCAACAAATTTGGTACAGCCATCAGCTGTGTCAGGACATGTATTCTCTCTATTGGTGATACGATCATTGAGATACAATACCTGCATAGCACCAGACAGCTTGTCGCCGACAATGCTATCTTTTGTGCCTTTCCATTCCTCTGTTCCAGCTTTCTTTTCTGTCACATATGGAAGACACCCAACAGCGTTTTCATTACAACTACCATACTCAAGTGTACGTGACAAATATGATACTATCGTTCTGGTCTCCTGATTGGTATACGCTTTGCATGATGCAAACGCTGGTTCACAGGTATCACCAGGAAAAAACCACACATTTTTTTCTTGAGTACAGAATCCATAATACTTATCACCCACACAATTTCCATTTTCATCTTCAGTAAGACATGTCGAAATATCAACACAATCTTCATGTCGACGTGGGGACTCAGGGACTAATAATTCTGGTGAATAAACCCTATTTTCACATCGAACATCTGGTGCACGAAGAATCCAATTTGGATTAACTAAATGACAGAATGGGAAATTTGTGATGTCTGACGTTATTGAACCATCCACATTTAGTGTTGGACATTTTTCAAATCCTTGGAGTACTTCTCCTATAGTCCATGGGTTATCTGGATCCGATCGCAGAGCAGCTATTTCCATACCAAGTGGCATGATACGCGCTTTCCTCATTTTTTGAATGTTGGAATAACACAAATTCTCTTTATAACAATCGAGAGATTCATTATCAGCTGTTCTACGTGGAGAAATAAGTGGTGTATTCGGAGAAATGAATCCTTCTTTAAAGACTGCATCATACAGTGTAAGTGGCTTTCCGATCAATGCCCTGTCAATAGCGGTCTTCATGTCATTATTCATGATACAGTTATTGAGGCCAGGGCTACTTGGGCAGACACTAAATTCAGCGAGGATATCATATTCTGACGGATCTTTGACTCCTGTTTTTGCAGTGAGAAAACTAAAAGCTCGCTGAGCAACTTGTCGTTGACTGATAACAGAATTGATAGCATAAAAATCTGCCACTCCCTGCCCACGTTCTTTTTCTGATGGTACCAGCCCACCAGTAAACAATCGATTGAGCAGTTGTGATGTGAGCGTATTGAGAAACACTGACGCTGCAGTTGGGATAACTTGCCACAGACCAGATGAATATATTCCCGCAATCTGCTGTGAACTCAACTCTCCTTGATGCTTTGCCGTGAGCGCTTTTGTTTCGTCTTGAATTTGTTGTGCCGGCGTATTGACATGCCCACTCACCAAATCAGTAACACTCTTAAATCCATTTCCCACAAGTGATTCAAGCTCAGCCGCTTTTTCTTGTGTTGCTTTGAGACTATCCAGTTGTTGAAATGCACTTAATGCATATCCAAAATCTGTTTCAGTCACATTTACTTCAGATGCAAAGTCTGCAGCGACATTGATATCCACCCCCACGTCGATACCATCACTCCAGTTCTCTTTGAGTTTTTGCCATGAACAACTTGATTGTGGTCCTGAGGCACTCGTGCCTGACGTATTACCAAGACTCTTTCCCGCAGCCGTGACAGGATTGTAAATTCTATCGAGTCCAACTTTCAATTGCGCCTGCAACCTCAAATCAGGTGGCGCACAAAGATTAACACCAAATCCTTTTCCCAAAGAATCAATAGCTTCTCCAACAGAATTAGCCGCAACACCCGCGATATATTCTCCAAATGGTTTTTCAAAAATTAATGATCCTTGTCCTTTTCCACCAGATGCGACATAACTTGCAGTATCATAGGCAAGCGTCCTCATAAAGTATGATGCCATATTGACAAGAGAGCCAAGGACACCCGACAAGAGTGACTTAGAGACACTCTCCTGTATTTCAGATACCTTACGTGGGAGATCAATATTAATAATGCCAGGATCTACATAGGCTGCTTGCACTTGTGTAGCGCTCATGACAAAAAAACTCAATTGAAATGAAAGAAACAGACTTACAAATATATATGCCTGTGCTTTTTTTATTTTTTTTATGCTTCTCTGTCGATTCATAGATCTAGCGATTTTTTGCAATAATGTCCTTCGTGACCGAGATGAGTGTTGCATCATCTATTTGATCAAGTTGTTCTTTAGTCATTTTTTCTGTTGTAATAAGAAGCTGACGCAATTCATCTGGCTTTTCAAGCAATGCTTGCAGTTGTTCTACTGTCACATCTGTTTGTGTAGAGACAGCAACAGGTGCTTGCGTTTGTTGTGTAGAGACAGATTGAGACTTGAGTGCATTCTGTGCAAGATCAATGAGTTGAGCATCATTGAACTGTGCGAGTTCTTCTGCACTCAGTTGACCAGAGGCAAGAAGCGCAGCGCGTAGTTGCGTTGGATCTCCGAGTAATGCATTCAAATCCAATATACTAGGCGCCTCCCCTGTTTGTCCCGCTCCCAACATATTACCACTTGTCTGAAATGCTTTATCAAAAATTGGGTTTTCCAATGTCGCACCATCTACTGTTTCTGTACTTGTCCCATCAGCACCGAGCCCACAATCTTTTCCTTCTGGGCAAAGAGGATCTGTTCCATCGTTGATTTCTTTTTTATCACTGATACCATCTGAATCCGTATCTGGCAAATATGCACTGGTCTGATAAAAATTTAATTCTTCAAAATCATTCAAGCCATCTTTGTCAGTATCAATACGCTGAAGTTTGAGAGATTCATCAAATTGCAATTGCGCTTGTTCAGCCGCACTGACTTTTGAACGAGTCTGACTCACAAAAGGTCCATAGACTGTTGTACGGAGTTGCAATACCCCCATGCCAAGTGCCAAAAATGCAAACAAAAACATAAAGGTCACACCAACCTTTTGTCCAATAGTTATTCGTTTTGGATTTGGCGATTCTGCCATAATCAATTCAATGTTCTCAGTATACCAAAAAAACAAAAACACGAACAGCGGTACTGTTCGTGTTCGGGGATAAATCTAACAGTAAAGAAAAGAATGGTATTCATCCGCTTGTTGAAAATGTCCAAATCATTCATTCTGAAATAGCGAGCAAACACTCGTCAGTCTCCTTTTTTATGTTTTTCCTTCCAATTTGTCTATAACAAGTATCCAATGTTCTATGGAAAGACCCTCCGCTCGAACCTTCTCGTCCCCTACAACGTCCTGCAATGTCCGCTTTACCGTATCAGGGTCAAGATGCAATGTTTGAGAAAGATTTCTCCACAGTTGCTTTCTTTTATTTTGAAATCCTGCTCGAACATACCTAAAAAATGTTTCAGCATCGTTTCTTTCTTGTATATTCGTAATAGCAACAACTGCTGAATCAACTTTTGGTGATGGCCAAAAATTCCCTTTGGTTACTTTTGTCACAATCTTTGGCGTACCATAATACTGAATCGATACGGCTAATACACTCATATCCCCTGCTTTTGCACAAATACGTTCAGCCACTTCTTTTTGTACCATAATGACAATTCTTTCAGGTTTTTGCTCTAGCTCAAGGAGTGTACGAATAACGTGAGAAGTAATTTGATATGGAAGATTGGCAAGTACTTTGTATACACGCCCAATTTCCAATTTCTTATTACCAATTTCTTTCAGCGCATTTCCCCATACAACGTGAATATTCTTATATGCTCTTTGTTTTTCTTCCCAATACGTTTCCAATTTCTTTTCTATTTCAAACGCCACCACCTTCTTTACATGTGGTGCCATCGCAAGGGTGAGCACCCCAAAACCAGGCCCAATCTCAACAATTGTATCGTCAGGAGTCAACTCCCCTGCTTCAATCATCTTATTGATTGGTGATTCTGAGATAAGATAATTCTGACCGTATTTTTTTGAAGGTGTAAGGTGATAGGTCTCGCAAAGAGATTTTAGTTGTGAGGGAGAAAGGGAAGGAAACATGTGCGTTATTCTACCAATAGGGACCGCTGATGTCTATGTTCGGGCTATAAGGAGATCCGTGAACTAGGTTCCCGCCGGCATCCAATGCCTGGGCTTCTCCGAGATACTGTGTGTTTTCCGAGCACTCATCAAACGTACACCAGTTGCCGGGATCAGACCCTGACAGGGTAGGATCAATTCTGTGCATAGCCTGTTTTGTTGTATTGTCGCCTTTCTCAAACCATGCATTTCGCGCATCAACATCATCCACAATAATTGTTCCTCCCAGAAGGACAAGCATACGCTCGCCGGTGTTTTTTAGCAAACCGGTATACACAATTCCCGAAGCATTCCTCAGCGTGCTTGATGATGTTCGTTCGAACACGATCTGTATTGGCGATGGTTGTAGCGAACGATTACCCTGACCAATATCTATCGGAGCGCCGGGTCCTTGAATCAAAGCAAAATCTTCTTCATGAAAAGATACAGTATGATCGTACAGACCTGTCTCGCTATCGTATGTGCCCCATACCACCCGAAACAGTTCTGAGCTGTCGGGTGAAAACTCATCATCCTCAAAAAGAGATGGAACGCCTCCTTCTTCAGGAGGGATAATCATGACCTCAAACCATTCATCGTCCGCAGCGGCTTTTGTCCCCATCCATGCTATTTCACTCAAAGAGATATATTCCGCTTCGGTATACCGTTCCACATGTACCACTAATGAAATGCTTGCTGATATGTTCGCCGCAACACTCACTCCATAGGCGACGACGTCATAGACGCCGGTGCCAGGCAGATGAATAGAGGTCATCCATGCATTGTGTTCGACAGAAACAGTCGTCGTGACGCCTGCGGCAACGAGCGCAACAGAAACTGTTCCTGTAGGTGCTGTTCCACCAATCTGAACTGAAATGGCATGTGTCGTATATTCACCACTTGCTGTTGGAGTCAAAATCGTTGGTGCTTTGGCAAGAGGAACAATCTGAGGTTCATACAAGACATCGATGCTGACCGGTGAGCTGCTTGTTGTGCTTTCGGCACTCCATCCGACAAATTCGTAGGTGGTCGTTGTATGCGCGGGGATATCACTGAGTTCAATAGACCATTCACTCCTTGTCGCATCGTAGACAAACACTGAGGAGGTCACGCCGTTTATCGTAAGGTACGATGTCTGGTCGCTAAACACTCCGGCAATTGTCACCGGCATGCTGGTCACGTATATCACACTCGATGTCGGTGATGTGATACTGATCTCCGGCGCAGGCGGCGCCGGTCGTTCGTAATAATACGAAACAGAATGTGAGGTGCTGCTCACGGTGCTCTCGGCATTCCACCCGATGAACGTAAACGTACTCGTCGTGTATTCCTGAAGTGTTGGCGAAAATTTCCACACACCATTCACAATATCGAGTACAAGATCCTGTGTTGAAGTGCCGTTTACGGTGATGAGTGCCACATCTTCGTTTGATGTTCCATGAAGAGTCGTTGTCGGTACGGTTGTATATAGCATTGTTGTGGTCGGCGAGGTGATTGTGATTTCAGGATGTTCAGTATCTTCTTCAGGCTCTTCATCTGTCTCGGCTTGTTCTTCTTGCTGTGTATCTTGGGTACCTGACCCTCCACCAAAAAAGGTGTTCGGTATAATCTTTGCAATGTCTTGAAAAACCTCTGAAATCTTTTCACCAAGGACGTCTTGTATGGTATTGAGCTTTTCAAAAAATGTGTTCTCATCCTGCGGATTCGTCTGTTCGGTGATGTCTGTTTTTTCCTCTTTTTCTTTCACAGCAAAAGCAACCTGTACGAATTGTGATCCTATTTGGGTAAAGCTACTCCCCTGTTGTTGTACGAGCTGAAGATGAAATATCTGTGAGATATCCTCCGGCAATGATGCGCGGAATGCAAATGAGCCGACATCACCCGGAAGGACGGTTGCTTCTTTCATGAGTGTGGGTCGCAGCTGAGTGACCCATTGTGAGTGATGAAATTGAATATTTGCCTGTGAACCCCCGACAACATTGAGTGATGTATTATCTCGCAGCCATGTGGTATTGCCGGTATTTTTTGCAAAAATGATAAGCTCGGCATCCGTTTGCCCGGGCAGAGCAGTGATTGTTATATATGCAGGAAGAAAAGTGGCGTTCGTCTGCGCCGATGTTGGTGTTTCTTTTTTCTCTTGTGTCATTTCCGGCGTCTTCTCTGCAATTTCTATGGGCTCAATGTTTTGTTCGGATTGAGTATCCGCTTTGCCGCTATGAGAGAATACGTCTGAAAAAAAGAGTTTTATTTTTTGCCAAAAGGATGGTGATGTATTGGGGTTGGAAATCGTGTTTGAATTTTGCTGGGCTGGAAACTGGGTAGCCTCTTCTACAATTCCTGCCTTGTTGAGTTCTACAAATTTTGATGGTATGTATCTATAAGGAGCGTACGCATCTGTACCGGAATACCCAAAACCTGCTCCTGATGATGACGAAAGATCAGTATTGTACCCTTGCACACTTTTTACTTCAAAATGGAGATGAGGTCTCCATTTGCACATATCTCCAACCTCAGCAATTTTCTGATTGAAAGAGATCTCTTGTCCTTCTTCAACAAGAATATTTCCAAGGTGTCCATACTGGGTGTATACAGCTCGAGGAGCTATATCGATGCCATCAGATGTAATGTACGAATCTTGTACAATAAAACTTTCTGATGAAGGTAACCTGTGTTCAATAATAACAACTCCTCCCCAACCATGATCACTTTCAATCAATGTTTTGACTCCACTGACATCCTTATACACATCACACAGAGGCCATTTTTTGACGTACACAACTTTTCCATCTGCGACTGCATACACATTTGTTCCCGCACCCACTACCAAGTCATCTCCCATATGACCAAACAGCCAAGCACCATTTTTCCATGATTCCCCTAGCGTGAGACTTGTCGTAAAATTTTCTTTAATAGGCAGCTGAAATCCAATCGTTGCCGCAATAGCAATACAAGGCAAGAGATAAAAAGCTAAAATGAATAACAGTGTTTCCCCTCCTAATTTTTTCATAGAAATCTCAAACTATCTAAAACTTCTTTCACATCCACAAAATCCGCATCTATGACGTGCAGTGTTTGCTCATATATAAAAAAGATATATGGTTTTGGCCCACCAAAAAAGGCATTATCGTGTACAACAGCATAGGTCCTCCCTGTATCATCTTTTTGCACCTCGGCTGAATAGTATTTGGAATCCTTCTGATTGGAAATCCATTTTTCTGCTTCTTCCAGTGCTGTCAAAGACGTTTTATGAGAGGTTATTGATATGCTCGGTTTATATCCACCACCCTCTATTCCATCTCCATACACATCCGGTAAATCTATAAAAAGAGAACCTGGTTCTTTCTTTACCCATTCTATATCCGCAACGGTAATCCGATACCCATCCTCCTCATTCACAATAACTTTCTTTCCATATTCCTCCACGACCTCAATCCCCTCACCTACCACTTCAACACTTCCACGAACCTCAGGGGTCACTGTTTTATTCCTCCAAAACAAAAAAGCCCCCACAAGCAACACAAGGAATACAATACTAAACACAGCCCAGCTGAGCTGTTTATTTCCATATTTTTTTAAAAAAATGCCTAGCATACACCTCCATGTTTAGAATAATAAAACATACTAATGAACCCGTTTTATCCGTCCATCACGCCCATGCACATATACCGTATTTGCTTTCTTCTTTTGACGCAAAGCATGCTTTTCGGCATCTTCTTGGGTATCAAATATTGGGTGCTGAGTACCCCCAATTTTTTTCACCACCCATCCTTTTTCATGCTTTACCACATGGATGCCGAGTTGTCCTTGGCGGACAGCTCTTGTATACGCTCGTAAGGAAGGATTGGATGGACGTTTTGGTATCAAGACTCTTTTTTTCATACTACGAAATGTTGTATTTCACTCTCAGTATACTGAATACTCTCTAAAAATTCAATCATGTCTTCTCTGACAGGAAATATGAATTCTTCAAACCGAAGCATATTCCTCCTATACGAACTTTCAATGAGAGTGATCTTCATATCAGGGTATGCTGATGCTATATTCAACAGGGTTCTTCTCGAATCAGAGTGAGTTCGAAAAAAATGTATATCCTCATACTGACGTTCCCTCCCCAAAAATGCAAGGTATGCCCTACGCAGGTCATCTGGAATTACAGCATGGATAGAAACATTCTTTTTATATTTCTGAGCCTGTTTTATCTTTATTGATGCACCAAGCACGGTAGGAAGTGTACCATCAAAAATGATATGCTCCTCGTCCAAAAGGAAGGTTTCAATATATTCCGTTTTGCCAGATGCAGAACCTCCAGACATGAGCACGACATCGTTATAATCCGTGTCTTTGAGAAGAAAAAAAAACTGACGATCCGCAATACGTGTTGATTCTCTATGAACAAGATGAGAGGCTCTTGGATTATAGCCAGGCAATGTTTGTTTTATATCGTCTGCTGACACCGCCACCGCTGTTTTCCCCTTATGTGCGTTCATACATCCAAAAAGTTACTCAGCAGATTCCAATCCAGCACTGCTATACCGATTCGCCGCATTCCACAAAAGCCAACCGCCGTCAGTGTACTTTTCTACATTATCTATCTGTGCCCGAATATTCGTCGCACCATACACAGCACCTATATTGAAGGCTTGTATCCAGGGACGAACTTCTGTTTTTGTATGTTCAAAAAACGATATCCCCTTTTGCATACCATTTGCTATAACAATACCAGGAGACGCTGCAGGATTTGCAAGGCCAAGATGGCCTGCAGGATAATGAGAAGGATACATCATCGGTGAGATGTAATCGACATTACCGACAGCATCTTCAAGCCTCTGACCAATATTCATACCATCATGCCGTTCCATAACAAAACCAAACATATCGAGTGAGATCCAAGCAGGCTCATCTGCGAGCTGTTCACCGAGAAACGTATAAAAATGACGCATGACATCGTACTTTTCTTCTACGCCATTGGTGTAGACGACATTGCTCATATTACCATCGGATGGGAAGCGCACGTAGTCAAATTGCACTTCATCGAAACCAAAAGCAATAACTTCCTTTGCAATATCCACATTGTATTGCCACACTTCTTCTTTTGTTGGGTCAACCCAAGCAAGCCCTTTATTATCTCGCCAGAGTCCTCCTGTTTTTGCACCAATTGCCCATGCATGTTTTTTTTCTGCAAGCACAGGATCTTGAAAAACGGTCTGCCTCGCAATAACGTAAATATCATGATCATGAAAATCGTCTACGATTTTTTTTACATCTCCAAGCCTGTCTTTATCAGTACCGAGTTCATTCACGCTATCAATATTGCTGTCGTACAACATATACCCCGTATAATCTTTTATATCTATCACTACCGCGTTGAGTTCTGTCGCATTGATGAGATCAATAAGTCGCTGTCTCGATGTATCATTGCTCGCAGTATATGCTGTGAGATAAATCCCTTTTACTTCGAGTTTCTCTGGTTTTGCGGCATCTTTCTTTTGTGCTTGATAGAGTCGGACAGCGAGTGCATCTTTTGGAGCTTCATCGAGCGTTCCAAAATAATAATAAAAACCACTCTCCTGTTGAACCTCAATCCACTGCCAACCAACACCCGCAGTAAAAAAAGCTACAGCAACAATAAATATAGGAAAATAATATTTTGACGTGTGAAACATAGAATAATATATTCCTCCCCTATCAGGGGAGGTTAGGTGGGGTCTTTAGCAAGAAATCACTTCATAGTATATCCTATACAGTCTTTTGTACTAAAGACCCCCTCTAGCTCCCCCTCGTAGGGGAAGAATTTAATGTAGAATAATTTCTCCCTCGCGAAGAACTTCCAGTGTACCATCTTCATGAATTCTCACAATAGTCGATGGGCTTTCGTGTGAAAGCTTCCCTCCATCAATGACAATATCAGGCTGCACGAGTTCATGATCAAACATAGCAAGTACGTTCTTGATATCATACGGACTTTCGTGTGTAGAAATATTTGCAGAAGTAGAAACAAGAGGTCCGTTTATTGCCTGGCAGAGTGCTGCCGCGATGGGGTGCTCTGTAATACGAAATGCTACCGTTCCATCTTCAGCGATCACGCCTTTTGCAAGGGTTGAATCTAGACGAACCTTGGTCACAACAGTGAGTGGTCCTGGCCAATATTTTTCTTCTATTTCAAAAAGTGTTTCTGAATCAAATACATGTTCAAGCATCACAGAAAGATCATGCGCGACAACCAACACGGGTTTATTGCGTTGTCTTTTTTTAATATCAAAAATTGTATCAACAGCCAATTGATTTGTCGCATCACACCCAAGCCCGTAACATGTTTCTGTGGGATAGACAATGGTCTGTCCGGCAAATAATGCTTGGGCAAGAGATGAAATGTCTAGTTGTTTTTTATCAATAACGTTCATATAACAATTGTTACGTGTTACATGTTTTGTGATTTTATCCATCGCAAATAGGCTTCAATAAAATCATCAATCTCCCCATTCAACACACGCTCATCATCTGCTGTTTCATATTTTGTACGAACATCTTTTACTAGATGGTATGGATGCAATACATAATTACGAATCTGATTTCCCCACTCTGGACTTTTGTGCTCGCCACGAAGTTTCAATCGCTCCGCCTCTTCTTGATCCTCCTGCACCTTTTGCAACTTTGCCTGAAGGACACGCATGGCGCTTTCTTTATTTTGAACTTGCGATCGTTCATTTTGACATTGTACGGTAATACCCGTAGGAACATGTACAATACGAACAGCAGAATATGTGGTGTTCACACTCTGCCCCCCTTTTCCTCCAGCCATAAATGTGTCGACACGTAACTCTTTTGGATCAATCACCACCGCATCACCAGTCTCCATTTCTGGAATGACTTCTATCGATGCAAAAGACGTGTGTCGCATCCCTTCTGCGTCAAAAGGAGAAAGACGAACGAGCCGATGTGTTCCATGTTCACTTTTCAAATGCCCAAAAGCATATCGCCCAGTCACTTCAACTGTTGCTGACTTTATGCCGGCTTCTGCACCTTTTGATTCATCTAGCAATGTTGCCTTCCATCCCTTTTTCTCTACATATCGCAAAATCATTCTCTCAAGCATCTCAGCCCAATCTTGCGCTTCCGTACCACCACTCCCCGCTTGAATAGTAACAAGCGCATTGTCTCTATCATGCTTTCCGTCAAAGAGTAGAATAAATTCGAGTTTTTCAAATTGTTTTTCGAGACTTTCTGTTTTTTGATCAATTTCAGCTTCCATGTCCTCATCGGGCGACTCTTCCAATTCTTTACTCAAACTGAGGAGCCCTTCTACTTCATCTTGAAGTAATTGCCACGTATCAATTTCTGATTTCAATTCTTCATGACGCTTACTGATCTTGGTAGCCTGCTCGGTATCATTCCAAAACCCTTCTGCTTGCATATCCTGTTCCAATTTTTGCAACTCTTCCTTTTGTCCATCAATATCCAAAAGCGCCCACGTGGACGTAATCTTTTCTAATAATGCTTGTAAGTGCTCTTTCATAGTAGAGGTATCCTATAGGAAAAACCAGGATAATTCAATAAGTACAAAAAAGACGACTCTTGTGAGTCGTCTTTTTTTAATCTCTATACTTATTTTTTTCCTGCAACGATCTCTGCTTCAATATTCTTTGGAACTTCTTGATAATGCGAAAATTCCATGGCATACGAAGCACGACCTTGTGTCATAGAACGAAGATTGTTTACGTACCCAAACATTTCTGAAAGTGGTACTTTTGCGCGGATAACTTTTGCTTTTCCACGATCTGTCATTTCCTCAATCGTTCCACGTTTTGAACTAATATCTCCGATAACGTCTCCCATGTGTTCTTCTGGCGTTGTAACTTCCACCTTCATGATAGGTTCCATGACAACAGGGTTTGCAGCTTTTGCTGCTGCCTTGAATGCCATACTTCCTGCCATTTTGAAAGCAATTTCGCTCGAGTCAACTTCATGGTACGATCCATCGTACACCGTTGCTTTGATATCAAGCATTGGATAGCCAGCAACAACACCTTTGTCCATGGTTTCTCGAATACCTTTTTGGATAGCTGGAATATATTCTTTTGGAATAGAACCACCTTTGATGTCATCCACAAATTCAAATCCAGTACCTCCCTCTTTTGGTTCGATACGAATCCAACAATGTCCAAATTGTCCACGTCCACCTGACTGTTTGACATATTTTCCTTCTGCTTCTGCTTCATTTTTGATGGCTTCACGATACGCAACTTGTGGTGCACCGATATTTGCCTCAACGCCAAATTCACGTTTCATACGATCCACGAGAATGTCGAGATGAAGTTCTCCCATACCAGAAATAATAGTCTGGAGTGTTTCCTCGTCTGTATGAACTTTGAACGTAGGGTCTTCTTCTGCAAGTTTTTGCAGTGCCATACCCATTTTTTCTTGGTCTGGTTTTGTCTTTGGTTCAATAGCAATGTGAATAACAGGTTCAGGAAACGTAATTTTTTCAAGTACAAGCTCACGATTTTCTGCACAGATCGTATCACCAGTGGTTGTTCTTTTGAATCCAATACCTGCAGCAATATCTCCTGCAAATACTTCTCCCACTTCTTGGCGACTATTTGCATGAAGCATAACGAGACGACCGATACGTTCTTTTTCTCCTGTCGTCGTATTTATGACATAACTTCCAGCTTTGAGCGTTCCAGAATACACACGGAAGAATGTCAATTTTCCAACGTATGGATCTGTTGCTACTTTGAATGCCAATGCCGCAAATGGTGCGCTGTCATCTGCAACCACTTCAGTTTTCTTTTCTTCATCATCGGGATCTGTCGCAATAGCAGGAGGCACGTCGAGTGGAGATGGCAATGAATGTACAACTTCATTGAGTGCGAGCTGTACACCAATATTTGCGAGCGCTGATCCACACATTACAGGATAGATGCTATCTCCAAGAACAAGACTTCGAATTCCCGCTCTGATTTCTGAAATACTGAGTGCTTCTCCATTCAGGTATTTGTCCATCAACGTGTCATTTGCTTCAGCAACTTTTTCAAGAAGAATATCACGATACTCTATTACTTTTTCAGTCATATCTGCCGGTATAGGGATCTCAACCATATCGATACCGTGATCCCCTTCAAAGGCATATGCTTTTTGTTCAATCAAATCAATAATGCCACGGAATTCTGATTCCTGGCCAACAGGAAGTTGGATAGCAACAGCCTTATCTGACAATCGATGTTGAACAGATTTTAAACTCATGTAAAAATCTGCACCTGTTTTATCCATTTTGTTTACAAAACAAACACGAGGAACACGATATTTGTCAGCTTGGCGCCACACAGTTTCTGACTGAGGTTCCACACCTTGGGATCCATCAAAAACAGCAACAGCTCCGTCAAGCACACGCAGTGATCGTTCTACTTCTACCGTAAAATCTACATGCCCTGGTGTATCGATAATATTGATACGGTGTGCTACAGGAGTCTCACCAATCGTAGGTGTCCAAAAACATGTTGTTGCCGCACTCGTAATGGTGATACCACGTTCTTTTTCTTGTTCCATCCAGTCCATTTCCGCAGCACCTTCGTGAACTTCACCAATCTTGTGCTTTTTTCCTGTATAAAAGAGGACGCGCTCGGTAAACGTAGTTTTCCCTGCATCGATGTGCGCCATGATCCCGATATTTCGGGTTCGTTCGAGTGAGTATTCTCTAGGCATAAATATAAAATATAAGGCTTATAAAGCGTATAAGGCTAGGAAGGCTTACAAGGCTGCCTTGTTGGCATCGTAAGCCTTTCTCACCTTGTTGGATTTTTTATCCACGTCGTGCAAAATGAGCAAATGCTTTATTTGCTTCTGCCATACGGTGAACATCATCACGCTTTTTCATCGTGCCACCAGTACCTTCGAGAATATCAAGAAATTCTGCAGAAAGTTTTTCTGCCATAGATCCTTTTCGTGATCGTGCTGCTGCGATGATCCATCGGAATGCGAGCGAATCTTGACGATTACCAACAACAGGCATTGGAACTTGATAGTTTGCACCACCAACACGGCGAGAACGAACCTCGACTTGTGGTTTTGCAGTATTAATAACTTGTTCAAAAATCTTTACAGGATCTTCACTCTTTTTTGCCTTCACGAGTATGAGTGCATCATACACGATTGATTGCGCAACAGATTTTTTTCCACGTTCCATCAAAAAATTGATAAACCGTCCAATGAGCTCGTTACCATATACTGGATCCGGCATTGGGACACGCTTTGGTGCTGCTTTTCCTCTAGACATATCAATTAACAATTAACAATCCCGCCTTTGGCAGGGATCCCGTCCAGGCAGAGCACTGGCGGGATAAGCGATAAGCGATAAACAAAGCTTAGGCTTTTTTAGGTCGTTTCGCTCCGTATTTTGAACGACTTTGTCTTCGTCCGTCGACACCTTGGGTGTCATAGACACCACGAACGATATGATAGCGAACACCCGGAAGATCTTTTACACGACCACCACGGATGAGTACAATACTGTGTTCTTGAAGATTGTGTCCTTCTCCCCCGATATATGCGATAACTTCTTGTCCGTTTGAAAGACGAACCTTCGCAACTTTTCGAAGCGCAGAGTTTGGCTTCTTTGGAGTCATGGTGTATACCTTTGTACACACACCACGTTTGAATGGGGAACCTTTTTTGAGGTTCGTGTATTTTCGGTGCAGACTGTCCCATGTGTACTGCATCGCCGGCGATTTTGATTTCGCCTTTAGTGAGGTTCTCCCTTTGCGGAGAATCTGGTTCATTGTTGGCATAGAAAATGCTTACAAGGCTTAAAACACTTTTGAATAAAAAAAAACGGCTTTGCTCAAGCCAGTTATAATAAAACAACTGCCTCGAGCGCTGTCCTTCTTTCCGAAGAAAGAAGGACACTTCCCTCATGCTTGAAATCAAGCGGCCCCGGGTAGCGAAAGTCGGGATTGAGGTACTGCACTCACAAGGAAACCTGTGTAGTGCGAGGAATATACTATATAAGGGGGAGGATGTCAAGGGGATATTGACAAAATCAACTATATTTTGTAGTTTTCTACTCAAGAAGTTGCAAATTTTTCAAAAAAACTCATCACTGCAACTTCCCGCAAAGAGGTTCAGTGATGGCATCGTGTTTCTACTGCCAGTACCTAGACGGCCACCACGCCGTCCAGTGTCCGCGCAGCGACCAGGAGACAAAGATCCGATGGCGTAAAGGCTACGACGAGGGCATAAAAAGCAAGTTCGACATCCCCAGCTCGGAAGACAAAGTCTTCCAAATGGGCTTCTCGGTGGGTATCGTCGCCCAAGAGAGCAGAGACAACGGCTTCGACCCACGCTGATAAAAAACCCCACGCGGCGCCTAGCGCTACGTGGGGTTCATATTTTTATATTGTCTGGATAACAATACTATTCACTCTCAGTGAGAAGCTAAAACCTCGGTCCCCCACCTACAAACAAATTCACGAAAAACTGAATAACCGGACTCAAGATAGAAGAAAAAGACATGATGAAGACGAGGAGAATCAAAAATCCGTATTGCTGTAATACTTGACGTACACGAATAGCATTACTTGGCAAAAACGCAAAGAGAAGCTTTGATCCATCTAGCGGTGGAATCGGGACCAAATTGAACACACCGAGCAAGACATTGGCATAGACAATAATGTAGAAAAAACTGGTCATAGGTCCAGCAGGAACGAGTTGGAGCGTGATACCAAAGATGAATGCCAAAAAAAAGTTTGCCAAAGGCCCTGCGAAAGCTACTTTTACTGGTCCCCACTTTTGATCTTTCAGATTGTATGGATTGTAGGGTACTGGTTTTGCGTATGCAAAGAGGAAGCCTGTTGGGATGAGGAGAAGTGGCAACAAAATTGACCCTATTGGATCGATGTGTTTTAGTGGATTCAGGGTGAGACGACCGGCATACTTTGCCGTAGGATCCCCCAGCTGGTTTGCCATCCAACCATGAGCATACTCATGTATAATGGCAGAAAAGACAATAACAAATACGAGAAAAACAGTATCCATACTATATAGAAGAAATTGGTACTAAAGCATCATGCTATCCTTATCTCTTGACAAAGATTGGTCTGTAGTGTACACTCCTTTCACATACAAATCAACTCTAACACTATTCCTATGGCACGAACTTGTGACATATGCGGAAAGGGATCAAAAAAAGCCGCTAGCCGCAGCCACTCAAAAATCAAAACCATTCGTAGACAATATCCAAATCTTCAAAAGGTGGATGGACAAAAAGTCTGCACACGATGCATCCGAACTACAGCAAAGCGTGCTGCAAAGACGACTGCAGCTACAATCGTCATAGCATAACTGAAAAACAAAAAAAAGAATGTACTTGGTACATTCTTTTTTTGTTTATTTTCCTTTTTTAGATTATACTATTTCTGTCGCTATTCATAACACATACTCATTATATGAACACTACATGGATCATAGTTATCATATTTTTTGTCGGGGCTATATTCGTATATACTCGTTTCAAAAAAACAAAATTAGTAAGTAATTTTCCTTTTACAGAAGGAGAAACTAGTATATTTGAAGAAAAACCATCTCATCTCGCACATAAACAATATTCTCTTGTAGGAGCAAAAACAAATCGAAACTATCATATTCTCATGCGACCACTCGTCAAAATTACGAATAAAAAAAGAATCATCTTTGCACAAACATATAAAAAGGATGCCATAGTCTATAGTGTATTTTCTATGAATGATTTAACCGAGACAGAAGTGGCAGCATGGAAAGACTTGGGATATACATTTGCCACACTCCCTAGTGGAGGTGTTACAGCAACGACCGGTGGAAAAAAGGCACAATATGAAATTACGTTTGCAGCCACAATGCAAGGAAATATTGCAGCGATAACAAGAGGTGCCGAATTTATTATGCAAGTCTATACCAATGACATTGCTGGGTATGAAAAAGCATTGGGTATAAAAATCCCAGTATCATAATATAAATCAAAAAATATAGAAAAAAGAATGCGATATTGCATTCTTTTTTTTGTTGTACGCTGATCCTCCCCTATAAAAAACTGTATTACTTTATTTTTCTATTATAGGTCCCTGCCAATTCTACCTGCGCCAGAATATGTCCATCCATTGCCTGCTCAAGCTCTCCTTTCGTTGATCCTTCTTGAAGATCAAGCATCGTATCCAGCGCATACAGTCGAAATGAATATCGATGCTCTGCATCTGGTGGACAAGGTCCATGATATATTGTTTCCCCACCTGTGCCAGTACCATGCGTCCCGACAGGCTCTTCTCCCTCTGAGATATGAACAGTTGTTGGATCAATATTCCACACAAGCCAATGATTCCACACGTTGCCAGTAGGTTTCATGGCATCAGGATCGTCCATAATGAGTGCAAGACTTTTTGCCTCAGAGGGGACATCTGAAATCGTAAGGGGTGGACTGATATCCTGTCCATCACAAGTATATATTGCGGGGATACACATTTCATTGAAAAATGCAGACGACGTCAATTTCATAAAAGATGATAGTATAAATACAAGAGGGTGTACCCTCTTGTATCATAGCAATTATTTGTTTCGATGCAAGGCCTTCGTGTTTGCTCGTGGCGATCTCATGTTCTCGGCATCCTTGATACTATCCTGACATGCTTGCTTACAGGTATTATTCGTCTTCTCCATACAATCATCACAACCAATAAATAATTTGTTGCAATGTTTGTTCAAACAATTGCGATACTCGTCTGTATTTACACCACATCCTTCACAGTTGCCGAGGACGACCGCAGTATCGCTCGTATTGATAACAATAGCAAGTCGATCATCAAACGTAAAACATTTTCCTTCAAAAAATCCTTCATTCCCATACTTTTCTGCATACTTCACAATACCTCCTTCGAGGTGATACACGTTTTTTTTATTGAATCCGTACTTTACAAATAGTGCAGTTGCAGGTTCACAACGGATACCTCCAGTACAATACATGACAATTTTTTTGTCTTTGAACTGTTCGTAGTAGTCCATCGTATGTTTGATCTCTCTAAAATATTTTACTGGTGGCTTCACTGCATTTTTGAAATGCCCGATCGCCCATTCATAATCATTTCGCATGTCGATGATGACCATTTCTTCTCCACTTTTTAACCACTGATGAAACGTATCTCTATCAACATATGTTCCCCTATTACTCCAATCAATATCTTTGTGTGCTTCTGTCGTTATAATCTCATCTCGCACTTTGATAGACAATTTTAGAAATGGCATGATATCTGTATCGTGCTGTTTGAAATCTATGTTTTGAAATGTCTCATGCACATCCATGTAAGCACGATACAGTGTTATGCTTTCTGGCGATCCGCCGATATTTCCGTTGACACCATCTTTACTTATCAAAATACGACCCTTCAGCTGAAGTGCCTTACATACCTCGAGATGCTTTTTCAACTCTGACTCGGGATATTTGATTGGAACAATTTTATAATACAACAATGTTTGGTACATAGAAGCAAAACTATACCGAATTTGTCGTATATTTGTCAATGACATCAAGCAACTACTTGTCGGACTAGGCAGGCTCGAACTGCCGACCTCAGGACCCCCAGCCCTGCGCGCTAGCCAACTGCGCTATAGTCCGTCTTGGAAGGTTTTGCTACATGTTTTGTGACAAAAGTATATCGAAACCGAAAGAAAATACAAGCATTATGTTCAAAAAGACAAAACCCGACGGATGTCGGGTTTGTGTCTTCATGATCCTTGTATTGGACAGCGCTATCATCATCCCTGTGTATCAAGTGGGCAACCGCAGAGCAATGTCTCTGAACGAATCAGCAAACAAAGTCGATACTAGGTAACCCTAGGGAGATGTATAGAATGAGATAATGCTGTCCGAAGGATCGCTCTTAGTATAACGCGTACGTATCTCTTGTCAAGAAAGATACAAATTACATTGATCGTATGAACCACATCCAATAGCTTCATGTTGTTTGAGGTTGCTGAGATTTCTAACATTGTTGAAGGTGCCAACAAACGTTACAAACGTTATCAACTTTAAGAACATGAAGATATTGGAGGTGGGCGACGCAGTGAGAAGACGCCCGGACCAGTATGTTCTCGCAAGCGAGATGGTCCACGGCGCGGGAGAATGCCGTACCTTTTTCCGAGGTTCAGGACTTGGTGTTGGCCTTCTGCCTCTTCCGTCCTCTCTGGAGACGTGCCCAGTTCAGCCGCGCATCGGGATCCTCGAGCTTCGCCGGAGCCTTCTTCACAAGCTCAAGAAGCTCAAAGGGCTTGTTAGGATTTCCCGAACGATCAGATCGGACGAGCTTCCAGTACAAATCATCTGACACGGGAGTTCCTTCCCAAGTTCTGACCGTACACATGTGGCTTCCTCCTGATGAAGTCTAAAATGAATCACCGGCTCTCGGTGGTCATATCCAGACGGATGACTATGCAATGTATGTGCACACTCATCCATCTGGATATATGTTTCTTACTGCGTCGCAATATACGTTGTGTATCATGAAAAAACATGAACGACAACAATGTAAAAGAACAACTTTTTCCATCTGTCTGGTGTTGCGACGATATATCATCACAACAATTGACGTATGGAAATAAAACACCCCGCTCTTTTCTGAGTCGGGGTGTTGTATGTATGTGTGTGAATCGTTATCCTTTACAATCGCATTTTTCACATCCGCATCCATCTGCATACAACACCCCAGTCGGTGTAATAATGTTGAGATTGAGCCATGTAAATCGGCCAAACACAACATTCACCACGAGGAGGAGTTGCTTCTTGATACTTTGGATTGCGGTTTCTATGTAATGCATACTAATTAAAAGATTACGTGATATATTTCTATCGGTCAAATGAGTTATCCACACACGACTCTGCTAAAGCTGCGCCGTGCAGGATCACAAAAAAAAGCACGTACCATTTGGTACGTGCTATATGTAATATGTATTTCGTAATTATGCCCGTTCTTCATCAATATATACATGCATATAATCTGTCTTGTCGTATTCATAGAGATCTTCTTCTTTGAAAAATCGTACGACCTCTGACTTTGCCGTTTCTACTGAATCTGATGCATGGATTACATTGCACGCAACACTCATTGCGAAGTCTCCTCGAATAGAACCAGCTTCAGCTTCACGAGCTTTTGTGATACCGGTAATTTTTCGAACAGTGTTGACAACATCGAGACCTTCCCAGCATTGTACAATCGCAGGAGCACTCATCATAAATGCTTCTACACCAGGATAAAAAGGCTTGTCTGCAATGTGTGCGTAATGTTCACGAAGAATCACAGATTCAAGTCGAAGCATTCTCGTTCCAATAAGTTTCAATCCTTTTTGTTCAAATCGTGAAGTAATTTGACCAAACAACCCACGTTGAATTGCGTCTGGCTTGATAATCACGAGTGTTTTTTCTCTAATTCCTTCAAATTGCATACTTTTTCTTATTTATGTTGCCGAGAGTATAGATATACATGTCACTTTTGTCAATGGGGACGATGTGTATGGCCATATTACTATAGCTACAATTCATCAATACTCTTCAAAATACCACGTCGTTTTGGAGGTGCTTCTCCGTAGTCAGGATCTGGTACGTAGGTGATATCATCAACGTCATCGCTTGGATCATCAAAAATGCTCGTTTCTTCATGAAATCCTTCATGATGCACAAGGTCCCTCCCAATTTCTTCAATAAACATGCTTGGTCCAGACAATGAACTGGTAAAGCTGGCAAGAAGCGGATACGTCATGTACAAATATTTTTTTGCACGTGTCACAGCAACGTAAAAAAGGCGACGTTCTTCTTCAAGGCCATTTGTCTCTCTGAGCGATCGCTCGTGTGGAAACTTTCCTGCGGCAAGACCAATAACAAACACGACTTCCCACTCGAGCCCTTTTGCTTGGTGAATGGTAGAGAGAACCACTTTTTCTTCTTCATTTCCTCCCTGGGCTGTGGTCGCCTGATAACTTTCTTGCATGCTTGCTTCGGCGAGAAATGTAGAAAGGTCAGTTGCGCGCTCACCAAACACAGCAAGTTGTTCTATGTCTTGCAATCGCTCACGATAATCTGAATGTTCATTTTCCAGATATTCAGCATATTTTGATTCTGCTACCGCTCGGATCAGTCCAGACACGGTTTGGTCCGATGCCAAGAGATCTTGCCAGATAGCAAGAAAATCCATCCACCCTATCTGCGCTCGTGCTGGCAAAGAAGAACCAATGTGCGAAAGATTTTCTAATTCTTCCGACTGTCGAATCGTTCGGATAATCTTTTCAACCGTTACAGGACCGAGGCCAACCTGCATATTGAGTACGCGCGACCATGCCACGACATCATCTTTATTTGCAACAATTCTAAGATATGCCAACACATTTTTTATATGAGACCGTTCAAAAAATCTCACCCCGCCACGATAATCATACGGAATATCACGTTTCATGAGTTCCATTTCGAGTGCCTGAGAATGAAATGCTGCTCGAAAGAGCACAGCCATATGGTCGAATTGTATTCCTTCCTCACGGAATTGCAATATTTGCCCTGCAATAAATTCTGCCTCTTCTCGATCGTCAGCAAATGCATGCACTTCGGGACGCATAAAAGATTCTTTCGAACTCCGCAATGTTTTTTGATGTTGACGTGTATTATTTGCAATGACATCATTTGCAACGTCAAGAATATTTGGTGTGGACCGATAATTTGTTTCGAGTCGGAACATGTTTGCTCCGGGATATTGCACATCAAAATCAAGAATGTTTTGAATATCTGCCGCACGAAATGAATAAATACTTTGTGCATCATCACCAACAACGAGCACATTGTGATGCACAGCAGCAAATTGATTGATAATCGACGCTTGAATTTTATTCGTATCTTGATACTCATCGACAAGAATGTAGAGAAATTGATTGGCAAATGTTTGTTTAACAGAAGGCTCTTTGAGAAGGAGTAAATAAAGATTGACGAGTAAGTCATCGAAATCCATTGCATTTGCATCGATCTTTCGCTTCCGATATTCTTCTGCAATGCGTGTGATGACGTCTGCAATGTCGAGCCAATTCGGATGTTTGAGATCTAGTACATCCGCTATGGTGGTTTCTGCATTTCTGGCGTAAGAAATAATAGATTGCAACACTTTTGGTGACGGAAACCGTCGTTCATTTCTATTGATACCCTCCACCTTGAGACACAGTTTGAGAATATCGAGACTATCTCCAGAATCTAAAATAGTAAAGTTTGATTTATACCCCAGGAGGGGAGCATATTTTTTTAATATTCTATAGGAAATATGATGGAATGTTCCAGCCCATGGCAATTTCATTCCAGCTCCACTTGCTGCCGCCACTCGCTCCATCATTTCTTTTGACGCTTTATTGGTAAATGTAACGAGCAAAATGCGTTCAGGCTCAATGCCTTGCTCTAATAAATATGCAACACGATACGTAATAGTGCGTGTTTTTCCACTCCCTGCGCCAGCGAGTACGAGACATGGTCCATCTCCATGAAGCACGACTTGTTGTTGTTCTTCATTAAGCTCTTGTATATTCATAGTGTAATCATGATAGCGGAGTTTGGCAGAAATATCAAAGAAAGGCTGCGTCGTGCTACAACCGTTCTACAACAAGTACTACAGCATCGCCATGTTCAACATCTCCCCCGTTCCAATCATGAATACTACTCATCAAATTATCATATGTGTAAAAAAATTCTTTTCCATTTCTCGTTCCAGGATCATTCGTAATAAACCCATCTTGATTGTACCCACGAATAATCAATGCATGATATTCCGGTCCACCTTCACGAAAGTTTGGATTCTCGAGTAACTTCCCATATGCAACAACCAACACAGGATTTCCTGCTGCAAGGGTTTGTTTGATTCCTTCTATCGACGGTTCTTTTTGTATATGAAATGAAAATGAATTTCCCATGTACCACTCTGACACTTTCTGAACATCTACGAGAGGAATACTATACCCCCACGATTTTTGTTCTTCCCATGCCACCATTTTTAATAATTCGTCTTTTGCAAAAAGTGGACTCAAAGTATATCCCTTGTAATATGCATCAAGCATAAGAATCGCCGCTTCTTCACATGCGTCTTGCCACGGCTGATCCCAATTTGCTTCGGGTGCCTGCGATGTGAAAGGAACAGAAAGATTGATTGTTGGAGAAAGAACGATTGGTGTGCTGACACTATCTAGTGGAACATCAATGGTTGATGTAGTTGAGGAAGTACTCTGTTCTACTACATTATCTGTAATTTCTAATTTCGTATTTATATGTTCCACCTTGGTAGCAACATAAAATACTGAAATATCTTTTTCCTCTTTGTATGTTGGATACCACAAATATGCAATACTCAACATAAGAAAAATATTGAAAAATATGAGAAATGTATTTATTTTTGAAAAAGCCTGTTTCATATAGAGAAAAGGGCCACCCGAAAGTAGCCCATCCCTTCCTTCTTCATCAAAAACCGTACGTGATCTTTCCACCACCCGCCAGGACAATGTGACCCATGGGGAAATATCCAGCAGGAGACCAACGAGAAGCTCTCACCACTTCGTGCAACACGCTGTAATCGCTACGATCAGCGAAGAGCATGTGCCACGCTCGCATCTGAGGCGCCTTGAAAGTCCAGGGCTCAAATGGAGGATGATCGCGTCGGTATCGGTAGGTAAACGTTTCTTCTCCCCCTTGCCACGCTGCATGGAGCGTGGCAGACCTGACTACTCCGTGATTGAAACGCTTCTTGATGAGAAGAATAGCAATCTCGAACGGGGTTCGGTCCGCAAAAAGCGTATGCCAGGCCTCATGAAACCGACGCTCAAGGAGCACAACGTTGTCAGGCTGTGGCATCCCTTTTATGCATCGGAAACGAGGCACTTTGTGGTGTCTCGTCATCTGCTTTGGGCTACTCGATCTCGTGGATCCCATGTAGTACTCCTCCTGCGATGAAGACACCTGTATCTACTGTACAGCACCATTGATAAAATGGTCAAACTTTGCTAGGATGCATGTCACACATTATCTATGTTTTTTGAAATAACTTCACAATCTAGCAAAACAAAAGCACGCACCGGCGTCATACATACAGATCATGGTGATATTGAGACACCCTGCTTTATGCCAGTCGGCACACAGGCAACAGTAAAAACACTAGATTCTCAAGATCTTGAGGTACTTGACCCAGAAATTATTTTGGCAAATACATACCACCTACATCTCAGACCTGGTGAAGATCTGATTGCCTCGTTTGGCGGTCTACACAAGTTTATGAATTGGCATGGACCGATTCTGACTGACTCTGGTGGATTTCAAGTATTTTCTCTTGCACAGGGAAAAAATTCTGAGGAAGGAAACGAACATACAAAACTTGTAAAAATCGATGACGACGGCGTCACATTTCGTTCTCATATTGATGGCAGTGAACATCGATTTACGGCAGAAGTTGCAATTGATATACAACACAAACTCGGCGCAGACATTATCATGGCATGGGATGAATGCACGCCCGATGATGCAGATGAGGCATACGCGCGACAGGCTTTGGATAGAACGCATACGTGGGCAGAACGATCTCTATCGCATCATCAACAAACTGAAAACAATGATAAAAAACAATTTCTTTTTGGTATTGTCCAAGGCGCACAACACAAAGAACTTCGAGAAGAATCAGCTCGCGTTATTTCTGCAATGGATTTTGACGGCATTGCTATTGGTGGCGAATCGATCGGCTACAATATGCAAGCAACAAAAGAAATTTTGTCGTGGGTCATGCCGATCATTCCAGAAAATAAACCACACTACACCATGGGTGTTGGATATTCACCAACAGATTTGTTTGAGGTTGTAGAAGCAGGCATCGATATGTTTGACTGTGTCGCACCAACACGCATTGCTCGCAATGGTGCACTGTATGTTTCTCCAGAAGTAAAAGAACACGATAAAAAATATACGATAACAATCACACGTGCGGATTATCGAGAAGACAAAAATCCTATCGATCCATCTTGCACGTGCCAAACGTGTAAAAACTACTCACGTGCATACATTCATCACTTATTCAGAGCCGGAGAAATGCTCGCCTATCGTCTAGCGACGATTCACAATGTCCATTTTCTTCTCGAAATCATGCGACAGATGCGTACGGCAATAAAAGAAGACAAATTTTTGGAGATGAAAAAAGAGTGGATTTCTTAATTGAAAAAGAAAGCAGAAAAATGCATCAACTTGCATTTTTTTGCTTTTTATAGCAATATGCCGGCAGCGTTACTCCTAGAAAAAGGATTCCGGATTGCGACGCCTATTCGGCGTGGTATCGACTGGTGCCTTCGAACGGAGTTCAATGACCCAAGTTCATGCAAGGTTGATTGTCTTCCGTGACTCCTACGGAAACGTCACCAAGCTGAAATGGATCGGACCTCCTCCAACAACCCCTTCAATAAAAGGAAAGAGGAAAGATGCCTAAACCGCGAAGGATCATCGTTGGTATACAATACTCCCACAGCGGGATCTTCCCGCCGGAGTATGTCATCGGAGAAGGGGAAGAAAAGCCTCGCTTCAGCCCCTGGGGAAACAACGTCCCCATGATGCCTCGTCGTGACACGACGAGCTCGAAGAAATTCTCCTCCCACCAACATGCTCGCCGTCCCACGGGCTGGCGCAAGCGGCGGTAAGACTTCGCCCGTCCACACTCGTCACAGCGCGCCCCGAACTGAGGGGCGCGCTGTGACTCCCTCAACTTTTTTCAAAAAAACTTTTGGACAAAAAATAGAGGCATATACCTCTATTTTTCATATATTACTGTACAATTACGCAGATTCTTGAACATTGGGTAGATCTCTTCTTCTCGGTACACCTTTATTAGGTGGTTGTTTTCCACGATCAAAGGCATCTCCCTTCACGAAACCGTCTTGCATTGCTCCCAATCTATGCAGTCCCATTTTGCCGCCGTGAGATTCTTCTGCGTCTTCTGGTTTCTGATCTTCGCCAACATCTTCAATATCCATATCATCATCTTCCTCACCCATAACAGGTGCATCATGACGAGAGGTTTCTCCATTTTCGAATTCATCACCGGCTTTTTTGGCTTCTTTTGCCAACAATGCTTCTTCTGGATTTAATCCATGTGGATCTGCCACCTTTTCAATAGGAACATACCCCTTTGGTCGATCGTCTTCTTCATTGTCTTCCATAGGAGTCCACCTTCCCATGTCTGTGTGTGCTGTATGACCTGGTTCCATACAATGTTTATTTAATAAATAATCATCGCATCTCCAAAACTAAAAAATCTATAGCGTTGTGATATGGCCTCCTCATAACAGCGTAACATAAACTCACGATCTCCTGCAAACGCACTCACGAGCATGAGAAGTGTAGATTTTGGGAGATGAAAATTAGTAATCAACACATCAACAATTTGAAATGTGAATCCTGGTAAGATAAACATATTAATGTCTCCTTCATATGCATTCACTCGTCCCCCACTGCCAAACTGTGCAACACCTTCCAGCGTTCTGACACTCGTTGTTCCTACAGCAACGATTCTTCGGCCTTCTTGTTTTGCAGTATTTATTTTTTCTGCATTCTCTTCCGTAATCTCTACCCACTCGCCATGCATGATATGATCTTCCACATCTTCTGACTTCACAGGAAGAAATGTCCCAAGACCAACATGAAGTGTCACTTCTGCAAAGTCTACACCTTTTTTCTTTAGCGCTTCGATAACACGTGGCGTGAAATGAAATCCTGCAGTTGGTGCTGCGACAGATCCTTCTTCTTTTGCATAGACTGTCTGATAGAATTCAAATTGCTCTGGTTCATCCTTTACATACGGAGGAATAGGAATATGCCCATGCTGATTTGCTTTTCGTCTCACAGTCGCAGCATTGTATGGAAACTGTACAAGAACTGTTCCATTTTCTTCCTTAAGCATGACATTACAATAAAAATCTTCTGCAAAAGAAATAGTCATGCCAGGCAACACATGCTTTCCTGGTTTTGCAAGTACTTTCCAAACACCGACATTTTCCATAGGACGGACGAGAAAAATTTCTACGTCTCTCATGTGGTTTACAAGATCTCTGCCTGTACGAGAATGCATTTTTCCGAGCAGACGTGCTTTGAATACTTTTGAATTGTTCCAGACAAGCACATCTCCTTTTTTAAAATAGTCAACAACGTCAGAAAATATTTTGTGTTCACATAGTTTTTTTTCTCTATTGATAACCATAAGACGAGAGCTGTCTCGAGGTACAACAGACCGTTGTGCAATCAACTCTTTTGGCAAGATGTAGTCAAAGTCTACTGTTTTCATATCTGTGGTTGGGTCTGCTTATTGCTGTGTTCTTTTGTATGAGCAAAGAGATCCAATAAAATTTTCATCAAAACTAGCATCACCAATGCAAAGACAGGCGCGCCAAGTGCAGAAATCACGATACCCCCAAGTAAAATAGTAACATGCATAATCACAACTCGTTTGTATGGCTGTATCATAAGTTCTTGTGGAGAATACTGTTCATATTCTTTTTTTCCAATATAGTTGACCAAAAATGATATGAGATGACTTATGAACAAACTGACAAATGAAAACAGTATTCCTTTCCCCAAATTTTCGCCAAGCGTTTGAAAAGGTCCATGTTCGACAAACACAATGATAAGAAAAATAAAATGACCGAGCATAAACATACCAAAATGAAAAGGAAAGAAAAAAAGTAACACAATTTTTATTGCTCTTCCTGGCTGGATATGTGTATTTGGTAGTTTTTTTGCTGTTGTCAATTCTTCCGGATCTATTTTTTTTGAAAGAAATATTTTCCAAAACGTAAAAAATCCAATCACCGCTGTCTCTGCCCAAAATAAAAACAAAATTTCTATCAAACTCCACGACAAAAACAGCACACCAAACAATGGAATGAGATTTACAACAATGAGTGAATACGTTGAAATCGAACGATTATTTTTCATAGATTCTCTCTATTACGTAGCATACGCATCTTGTACTGCTTTTGCTACAACCTCAGCAATCCCTTTTTCAAAGGGACCTGGAATAATATACTCGGCAGTGGGCTCTGCGACAGCATCTGCCAACGCACGAGCCGCCGCGAGCTTCATATCGTTCGTAACATTTGGGATGCGCGCATCGAGAAGTCCACGAAATACGCCTGGAAATGCAAGGACATTATTAATTTGATTTGGAAAATCGCTTCTCCCTGTGGCCACCACAGCTGCTCCAGCCTCTTTTGCAATGTCCGGAAGAATTTCTGGATCTGGATTTGCCATGGCAAAAATAATTGAATCTGGTGCCATGGACTTGATCATCTCTGGCGTCACGAGATTTGGCTTACTCACGCCTACAAAAACATCTGCACCTTTCAAAGCATCTTCTAATGAACCTGTTCGTTTTTCTCTGTTTGTTTGTGTTGCGAGTGCTATTTTTACATCATTCAAGTCCTCACGTCCCTCATAGATCAACCCTTTTGAATCGACAAGAAAAACATCTTTGACTCCTGCAAGAAGAAGTAATTTTGTAATCGCAACTCCAGCAGCACCAACACCACTCATTGTGACTGTAATTTCATTAATGTTCTTACCAACAACCTTCAGTGCATTGTACAGTCCCGCGAGTACAACAATCGCAGTACCATGTTGATCATCATGAAAGACAGGGATGTTGAGTGCTTTCTGTAAACGTTCTTCTATTTCAAAACACCGCGGTGCTGATATATCTTCGAGATTAATACCCCCAAACATTGGGGCAATGCGAATAACGGTTTCAATAATCTCTTCGGTATCTTGTGTATCGAGCGCAATAGGAAATGCATCAACATCGGCAAATTGTTTGAAAAGAATCGCCTTTCCTTCCATCACAGGTAGACTCGCTGCTGGTCCGATATTCCCAAGTCCGAGAACAGCACTTCCATCTGTCACCACAGCAACCATGTTATTTTTTCTCGTGAGTTCATAGACTTGTGTAGGGTCCTCGACAATCGCAAGACACGCTTGTGCCACACCAGGTGTATAGGCAAGTGAAAGATCTTCTCTATTCATAATCGGTGCACGCGAGATGACTTCTATTTTTCCTCTGAGTTGTTTGTGGAATTGCAATGAATCCATATATATTTTTAGCGTAAATATGTGGCACTATTGGCATTTTGCTGATCAAGTGTTTTTGCATACTTCACTTCTCCGGTGTCTAACGTGGTGAGAAAATACCAATTCGTATTTTTTTCTGGATAGATGGCTGCCATAATAGCACCAACGGACGGGTTGCTAATTGGACCAGGTGGCAATCCAGGATATTTATATGTGTTCCATAAGGAATCCACCTCTCGTGCATTCTTGGTGGTAAATACACTTCCTTCTGTACCGGTAATATAGTGAACGGTCGAATCAGCTTGAAGTGCCATACCAATATTATACCGACGCCAAAAAAGATCTGATACCAAACGTCGATCTTCTGGCGTTCTCACTTCTCTTTCCAAAATACTTGCCATGGTGAGAATCTCATGCACAGTTTTCCCCTGCACGTTGGTATCTGCTAGCATCTGATCAGTAAACTGATCAGCTCTGCCGTGAACAAGTTTCCCGACAATATCATCTACACTTGCACTTTCAAAAATACGATATGTATCTGGACGCAGATATCCTTCAAGATTTGCATCCTTTGATTTTGAATCAAACTGTGGGACATCACTCATGTCGTACGTACTTGGACGTTCATTCAGTGGTGTGCCGACAGCACGATAAAAATCTTCTGCTGAAGCAATGCCCTCTTTTTCAAAATACTCAGCAATTTGCCGTATATCCCAACCAGGTAATAACGTAATTTCTCGTTCTTTTCTCCCCTGAGGATTCGCTAATTCCATAGCAACATGTGCAATGGAGTGTGGGGGAACAAACGTAATATCACCATGCTGAATTTTTGTATCCATGTTTTTCCATACAAGATATCGAACAAGGATGTTACTCGACGGGACAATACCCTGTTCTTCAAGAAGAACCGCGATTTCCCTCACAGACAAACCGGATGGTATTGATATTACTTTTGTGTCAGTTTCAATCCCAATAGCGGTGTAGATATTTCGATAGAAAAGAAACCCTCCAAAGAGGAGGATGCCGACTACGATGAGAAGTAATTTCTTTTTCATATGATTATGCGCGAATGACATGCCAATTGTTTCGCGCCCACTCGAGACGCTCTGGAACACCGACATCTACCCAAGGACTCTCTGATTCATAGACATACAAATTTTTCATATTTGGAAAAACATCGTATTCGATACTAAACGTATCAACCGTAGGAAAATGTTTTTTTGCATGTGGCGTAAACAAATAAATTCCTCCATTGATATATCCTGGTGTATGAATGCCTTCTTTTTCTTTGAATGCATTGAGGTGTCCAGAGTCATCGTATTCCAACGTTCCATAGCTCGAGGCATTGTCGACACGCGTACCAAGAAGCATACCTTCACTCTCCTGGTCGACTCGAGATACCATATCCACAAGATCAATATTCGTCAAAATATCTCCATTCAAAATAAGTGTCACATCATCTGGAGATGACACATGGTTCATCGCGTGCTTGATAGCACCTCCTGTGCCAAGTTTTTTTTCTTCCACTACATGGATCAAATTCATGCCATGACGCTGCTCTCCTACTTCTTTTTTGAGAACATCAGAAAGATGCCCTGCCGCGAGTACAACTTCAGACACGCCCAATGTTTTGAGCATATCGAGCTGCCAATCAAGAACAGTTTTGTCACCGATCGACAGAAGGATTTTTGGAATTGTCTTGGTAATATCACCAAGACGGGTGGAGAGACCTCCACAAAGAATAATAGCATTCATAGTAAGACTATTGTACGAAAGGAAAGGCAAATGGTCAACCTATGAATAACATCTGCTGTATCACAAGAGCCACGGTACTGCCAACAACGATTCCAGCAATAATATCTCTCGGATAGTGCACACCTACCCAGACACGACTGACAGCGACAAGCACCGCACATACCATAAAGATACTCCGTATCGATCCAGTGAGTGTTAGCAAGGCTCCATAGGCTAAAATAGTAGCACCAATAGCATGATCAGACGGAAACGATTTCCATGTCCCCCATGTACGAATCAATACGTGTATATCAGGAAACTGACGAATCGGTCGTGGATGTGGAAACAGCCAAGCAATAAGATAGCTGAAAAAAAATGAACAAAGAAACATAGTCCCGAATACAACACACCACACAATAAAAAAACCAGCGCGCCACCTGTTGTCGTACAAAAAAAATAGGAAAAGAAATAGGGAGAGTATCCAAATTAAATATTTAGCCGAAAAAATCATCGTGAGATCAACAACTGACCATCTTCCTACTAGGCTATTTATCTTCAAAAACAATTTGCTTGTCCACGGCTGATTCATAAAACCTTTTTTGCTAGTTGAAAAAGTTTGTATGACAAAGACTTGAGCGGAATTTCACACGCGTCTGGATATGATACAGTCATGCCACCAAAACCAGCTTTAAATCTCGTCACGTTGTGTAATCTATCTGATTCATCCCATGTGTATGTGTGAAATGTATTCCCTTCTTTTTTTGGCGCAGCCACACCCCACACATCATATTTTTGTATACCTTGTTTCTTTGCCCAGAGCAACGACTGCCATTGCAACAAATAGGGTGCCATGACATTACGATATTCATTTGACGAAGCACCATGGAGATATGTCATGCGATCGCTATGTACGATATAAATATTTGATGCAAGTGGTTTTCCTTCGTACCATGCCGTGAATTGGTGTACGATAGACATTTCCAACATCGCTGTATAGTATGCCTTCTCATGACTTTTGAAGGTATCTCTCTCTGTTGTTTCATTATTAAGCTGCCAAAAAATATCTATGTTTTTTTCTTCACGAATTTCCACTCTTTTTTTTTCTGCAAGACGAATATTGTAACGTGTCTTGCTGTGCATGTTTTTGAGAAGTACATCTTCTGATTGTGTGAGATCAAAGACCAGTGTGTGTTGCGGTTGACGACAACGAATCTTAAAATTTCGAATTTCTAATTTCAAAATTGTATTTGTTGGTTCTATACGTGCAAAAAGGAATCCTTTCTTTTTTGCATAATCAGAAATTTCTAATTTCCAATTTTTTATATCACAACGTGGAAAATAAATGTATTTCAACCCAAGTGGTAATCGATGCACAAATCCCTGCACATATTCTCCACCAACCAACAGTCGCAGAGGCTCATGACCTACAGCACACTGAAATTCCCCCCATTCCCAAGATTGGAGGAATTCCTGTGTCTGTGGCTTCCAGTCAGCCTTTTGGGTAATTGCTTGTATAGCCATATCTCCATTGTACCTGAAAAGTACCAAAAACCGCAAAGCAAAGCTATACACTTGATCTTTTTCCCTTTCTATGCTATAGTCTTTTGGCTTTATCCATGCAATCTCTTTGATTTTTTGCTATACTATATTTTATATGGCACATCCAAAAACAAAAACATCGAAACCACGTCAACGTGCACGACGATCACACCACGCCCTCAAACCAATAAAAGTTCTCGTAGACGAAGACGGCAACCCACATCTTCCCCATCATGCAAGTCCAGTGACAGGAAAGTACAAAGGGAAACAAGCAGTAGATGTTGAAAAACGAACTACACGACGTATCCGACGTGTCAAAAAAGCTAGCTAATACTCTCGCAGTACGCTTGCCAACACACTAACCGCTTCTTCCATGTCACACCGACATCTCGCACGATCAATCGTCATGCAAGTCCTATATCAATGGGACTTCAAAGGAAGACCTACAGCAGGAATTCCAGCAATCGTCGATCAGCAGATCGAAGAGTTTGGTGTCGGACTTGAAAAAGAAATAGAGTTTGTCAAGAACACCGTTGATGGTGTTCTTGTTCATTTAAAGGACATCGATAAAAAAATAGAAGAACATGCACCAAACTGGTCACTCGAACAAATGGCAATTGTTGACCGAAATATTCTGCGCATTGGAGTATACGAACTATATTTCAACAGCGAGATCCCAGCAAAAGTTGCTATCAATGAAGCGATCGAAATTGCAAAATCATACGGTGGACAATCATCAGGAAAATTTGTCAACGGTATCCTCGGCGCAATGTTCAAAGAAGTAGAAGAAAATAATACACAGTGAACAAAAAGCAATGCATATATATCATTCACCCTTTCGTTTCACATAATCTCTTCTCCATATAAGAGCTGATGTGAGTCGGAACGGATAGCTATCATTCTATGCCCGTCCCACAATACGAAGAGCACAACTTCAAACAACTCGAAGACTCTCTCGGCATTGTCTTCAACAATAAAGACATGCTCGTCCAAGCACTCGTGCACCGGTCTTTCTTGAATGAAAATAGAGACTTCCCTCTTGCGCACAATGAACGTCTTGAGTTTCTTGGCGATGCGGTACTTGAATTGATTGTTACTGAATTTTTATTTGCAAATTATTTGAATCCGGAAGGAGAACTCACCAACTGGCGAGCAGCACTGGTCAATGGAAAAAATTGTGCTCTTGTCGGCAATGAGATTGGTATAGAACCATATCTCTTTCTGAGTCGTGGAGAATCACAAGACAGTAATAGTAAAGCGCGTGAATATATCCTCGCCAACGCAGTAGAAGCTGTCATCGGTGCTATTTATCTTGATCAAGGATGGGAAATGGCAAAGCAATTTGTTCTCCGTTGGATCGTGAGCAAACTTGGAGAAGTCCTCGACCTAGGACTATGGATGGATCCAAAATCAAGATTTCAAGAATCTGCACAAGATATTGTTGGTGTTACCCCAACCTATAAAGTCATGCGAGAAGATGGCCCTGATCATGCAAAGCAATTTGTTGTGGGTGTGTATCTCGAAAAAGAAAAAATTGCAGAAGGTGAAGGTGGCAGTAAACAAGAAGCGCAAGTCGCCGCAGCAGAAGCAGCCCTTGCAAAAAAAAAATGGAAAGGGCCAAAAACAGAGATTCTTGAAAGAAGTGTGAGTGATCCGATTGGGTAATTTTACATAGCATATAACAAATAGCGAATAGCAGATGATAAAAATATTCTAGTAGTGCATAGAATATTTTTTATTGACAAAACTACTGATATTTGTTATTATCCGTCTTGCATTTATATGCGCTCATAGCTCAGCTGGTAGAGCAGTTGGCTCTTAACCAAACGGTCGGGGGTTCGAATCCCTCTGGGCGCACACAGTATTTTTCTCCCCATGGTAGGGGGAGTTAGAGGGGGTTACGGAGAAGCAATCTCATGCTAATCTATAACCTCACCTAACCTGACCTACCAAGTAAGAAATTTCTTCTGCTCCTGTAGTTAAATGGATATAACAGCGGTCTTCGGAACCGCGGTTGGGGGTTCGATTCCCTCCGGGAGCACAAAAAAAATAGACTAAATAGTCTATTTTTTTATTACATCAATCAAACACTACAATCCCACTTCATTCCCTATCAACAGTATCTGCTTGCCAGTAACTTCATCAATTGCTGTCACACGTACTTTTGACGTAAGTTGCGTCTGCGATGGATTTGCTTGGTTGAGTGTGATAGGAAATTGCAATGCCAAAACATCCACAGACAATGGCATACTGTCCACCTTCCATGTCAATTTCTTTTCAGCTTTGTTATATACAATTTCTCCAGCAGGCACTACGGCAGCATCCTGAGAGAATGCAATCTCGCCATAGAGATCGACTTCGGCTTCGATATCCTTGAGTGCATGAAATGTATTACCAATGAGCCAGGTAATCGTATGAGTACTTTCATCAATCTCATCACGAACATCAAACGTTGTGTCAGAATTTAAGGTAAGTACGAGAGGTACAGCAGCAGCAGCAGTTTCTTCTCCGCTCGCAATAGTATATTGTGCATCGCCAGCAAGAGCGATCTCGTATGATTCGTATGAAGCAAGATCTATATCATCACCAGACTTAATAGGAATCGATACATCGATCGTCACCTGATCACCTGCCTTGATCTCTCGAAGATCGCGAAGCTGGCCACTACTCCATGTGATCTGCCCACGCCGAACAGTATCTGATAACTGTTCTCCGACAATACTTCCATCGGCAGCATCCTCGAGTGATGGCCAGTCCATAATACTTCGCCCTTTCGAGGACGGCGCATCAAACATGAGTCTTACACGAACATTCTTGAGCGATTCTTCTGTATTATTTTTTACCACGATAGTTGCATTCACATGCTCTCCTGGCTGAACAGTAATATCCTGCTGACTCCCATTGGCAACGAGAGATATGGAAAGTTGTTGATCTTCTATAGCGAGTTCTTTTTCTGCGATGGCAAGTGTGTAGGCGTCACTGCGAGACTGACCATCTTGCCACCCAACGAGACGCACGTTGACCATAAGTGAACCCTCTCCTCCAGCAAATGCTCCAGTAATAGTATAACTTGTACTGGTAACATGTTCGTCAACATTTTCAATTAACCACAATCGTTCGCTCAACGTTGCACCTTCCTTTGGCACCATCTTTTGTGTGACAAAGGCGACATCAGGTTCAAATACCAAGGCAAGATGTGAAGGCAATGTACCCCCTCCTGCTTCAAGGTCTGGGGACACTTCCATAGTAAATGATGTCGCCACTCCTTGCGATATTTGCTTTGGCCCACTCATCGTCAATCGCACAGGAGCACCTGAAATAGTAGTTTCTTGAGTCGCAACTTTTTGGAAAATTGAACTAAAATTACTTGGCGTATAATTGAGGAATACACGAAATGATTGGCGCTCATCAATATCACCATATAATTTTCCAATAATATCGATATACTCACCATCTTCTTTTTCGAGAGGACCAAGCGTCCAGATATTATTTGTTTCTACATCCGGCTCACGACTTGATGATTCAAACACAAATCCCGCAGGATAGCGAAGTTCTAATACAGCATTATCAAGTGGTATTTCTTGAGCATTTTTAAATCGGACACGATACGTCACTTCTTCCCCAAATCCAACATGTTCTTCTCCTCCAATAGAGAGAATAACATCGTTTTCTACAAACGTTCCAGAGGGGTGATACAAATATGTATACCCATACCAACCAGCTCCACCCAAAAAGGCAAGAACAGAAACAAGAGTGAGCAGCGCACGCATGACATGCCCACCTTTTTGTTTTTCAAATGTGTGCATATCTGGCAAACTTCCATCTTCATTCTCATAAATCTGAGCAAGTTCTTTTTCCATTTTTTTGGTCTGATCTGTTTCCTCATCCAACTTTTTTGTATCATCAACATCTTCCTCATGCGCATCTTCTTTTTCCTCTTCTTTGTCCGATGTCGCAACTTTTTTCTCTGTAGCCTCCTTTTCATTGTGATTCAATTCATCAGCAGCTTCTTCTGCAGTCATATCAGAAAGATCAATGATTTCCACATCATCACTTAATTCCTCAAGATCTTTCTTCACAAATTCATGTGTAGGAGCATTTTTTTTTGATTTTAATTTTAATTTTTTTGCCATATAACAAATGTTGACATGAAGTATATCACAAATACCTATGTTTGTGTCTCAAAAGCAACACCGTAAACACGATCCGTAGATAGATCAGTCTGGATAGTCGCGCCTAAAGAAGTAAAATCAATAGCATCATCGCTTTTCCATTTTGGTATCCACGAAGCTGGATAGCGTATATCAAACCTAAATGAACTTTCTACGCCAGATTGCTTTTGAATAAATAATGAATACCGAGATACAGCATCAGGTCCATGCGAAAGAAACGAAGAAAGTGGATGTTGTTGAGATTGTTTTGTATCAACTACAGAAAATGGCAAACGATAGGTCACCCACACTTCCTGAGATTCCCCAGCAGGGACAATCATCCAATTGCCAAATGATGTTTTTCCGAATTCATTTGTTATTCTCGTGCCAGTATTTCTATGTATACCTACCTCATGTTCGATACGAGCCAAATCAGGATCTTTGGTATACCATTCTTCTGGTACATGAAATGCTTCTTCTGGTGGATAGGTAAATCCTCCTGCATCCAAAAGTACAGATCCTTCGGGAACATAAATACGCGTATACGTAATATTTGATGCTCCGTAATGAACTTCACTGGGATCCCCAGTATGCGTTCGCCTGACAAGCACTTTTTCAACAACAGATCCATCTTCTTGCACTTCAGCAATCTGCTCTATATCCTGAACGATACGTGCATCTGATTTTTCTCCCTGCACATTCGTTGCAACGACAGCCAGGTAATCTTGACGAGGTGAAGTCTTCACTACACTTCCTGTCCATCCAAACGATGTAAGTCGTGCTTGTGACGCAGGCTCTTTGAGTGAGACTTGAATTTCTTTTTGGGAAAGTGCCTCATGTAATTCTCCCAGCAAAGCAAGGAGCTGTTGTGGCTTGATATCCTGCATAGCATTGAGCATTTGATCCAGTACTGCTGTCAAAATTTCTTTTGGTGCTTCGTCTTCGGCATGTCCATCTTCCACATAGGATTGCAATGTCGGTAGCACAGTATCAGCATCAAGAAGCATATTATATTCAGACGCTTTGACTGGGCCTATCACACGTAACAGACGCTCGATAACAGACGCATTGACCGCGATCGTCCCGTCAAACGTTGTTCCCTCGGCACTCTCGACAAACTGTTCAGCTTTTCGCGCAGTAGTCGGAAAATCAAAAAACCAATTGACATCCTGAAATTCCCATCGTCCGTTTACAAGTTGCAGAGGTATTGGTGGAACGAGATATACATCAAGCTGCCCCTGAATATCATAACTTCCCCCACCAGGAATCGTAATATTTTTAATTTCTCCTTTTTGTGTATCTACCATAGCAAAACTTCCAATAAAACCACCTGTTGGTCTGATCTCATTATTATTTTGAAAAAGAACAAGCAAACGACGAAAATCTGAACCTCCAAAGACATCGTATACTACACGTGACAAGTCAGTCATATCTCCAAGGTCGTCAACAAGAGCGCTATACAGGAGTAAAAATTCTTTATAGAGTTTTTGCTGATCTGCAGGAAGCACCGATGGATTAACAGAGACGAGAGAACGCTGTGCTTCTCTATACTGTGGCAAAGCCTGCTGTAGATGATTGGTGATAATAGCGAGTCGTTCCGTCATAGGAATATCTTCTGCATGCTCTGCATCATCAAGACCTTTTATCACATACGTATTGGCGAGTGCTATTTGTTGCCCGGCAGAAAGTATTGCACGTCGACTCGTAATGTGGTCACCCAAGATCGGTATATTACTCAATATGTTGGTAAGGACACGATGATCTTTTTCCACAAATTGTTCAACTGTAGCGAACTGTGACAGCGCATCTTGGAGTGTCCGCTGCGCGGTTTCAGTGTCTGCTTGAAGCGCAGCCGTCGTGGACTCTTGTAAAGAAACAAATGCGCCAGTACTTGCATAGATAACTGTTTGACTGTCCTCACGAATGTTTTGATACGTCGTGAACACGGGAATGGGAAGTAATGCCAATAAAGCAACAGCAAAAACAATCGGCATGGCACGACGCGATGACCGTGTTGGCAATCTGAGTGCTGGGAACGATATGTGAAATGAAGGCAATTTCAATGTTGGCACACGGAAAGAAGATCGTACTTTTTTTTGTGGAAGAGAAACAGCAGAAATTTGCGGTATGACAACTTCTTTTTTGTTATTCGCAGTAACAATTTTTGATGCTCGAATTGTCGCGGCAAAATCTATAGTCTCACGTCCCACAATAGTACTAATTTTTTCACGAAACGATTGGATGGACTCCAGGCTTGGCTCCCTATTCTTCTGCGTGGAAAGATCGACAACATGAGCAGATGCAGGGAGAGATGAGCCAAATCGTACAGGCACATAATGATGCTTGCTTTTGACAGGAGTGGTAAATTTTGATGATTTCTTTTGACTTTTTTTGGTAGTATTTTTTGAAGATAAAATATCAGTATGCTGACGTTCTGAAAGATTCGCTTGTACGGTTGGTGTTGATTTTTTTTCAACCAAAGAACAACGGCGTTTATTGTGCCCAGCCTTATCACATCCGGAACATGTTTGAACTGTCCTACTTCGTTTACGTGCCATGGGAGAAGTTTGTCAATATTGCTCTGAGTATAGCACAAAAATACAAAACAGTGGATGTATATATCCACTGTTTTGTATTCCAAAAAAAATTTTATGTCATTGTCGTAATATATGTTTGAAATGTACGCTGTGCTAACTCATTCCATGAATACCTAATGGTTTCATCTTTTGCGTTTTTTCGCAGTAGATAGCGCATTTCATCATTTCCTGTTCCCTCTTCCAATGCTCGCACAATATCATAAATATCTGTGGTTTCAAAATATAATGCTGCATTTCCAAGTATCTCAGGCAAACAACTTGCGCCTGACGAAATCACTGGTATACCATAGGTCATTGCTTCAAGTGGTGGTAGCCCAAATCCTTCATACAAAGAAGGAAACACATACAGATGTGCATACATATATAACGCAGCCAATTGCGAGTCATCGACAAACCCCGTAAACACGATCGAACCACATCCACGCGCCCTGTCTTTCAAGGTTTCGTACCATGAAGATTCCTTGCCAGCCAATACCAATTGATATGTAGGATGCTCTCGAGAAAATATTTTCCAGGCGTCAATGAGTGTTCCTATATTTTTATGTGGATAGGCATTTCCAACATACAAAACATATGGTTTTTCTATATAGAAATTTTTTAATAGTGTTTGAGCATTTTGCTCCATCAATTTTACATTCTCAAATGAGGCCTGATATGTCACAGAAATTTTTTCTTGTGAAACATGGAGTGTATTTACAATATCACGTTTTGTAAATTCACTCGTCGCAAAAATATGTCTTGCTCGTTTTACCGTACTCCTGACAATATATCGATGGAGTCTATCCTTGATCACATACATGAGAGCACCGTGAGTAGAGGCATCACGCCGAGCATAGTGAAACATGATAAGATCATGAATCGTTACAACAAATGGATCTCGATACATGAGCGGCACATTCCAATGAGGAAAATGCATAAGGTCAACATGTTCACGTTTTATAATATGTGTAAGATGTACTTGTTCGTCAACACCATACCAATGAATGTCTGCTAATACTTTTTTCCATCTTTCATTTGGCAAAACGAATGTATCGAACACTTCTTTTTTGAGAAATACAACAAACTCATGATCACCTGGTATCAAGCATAGATGTGCAACAAGTTGTTCCACGTATCGACCAATGCCACTATGCCTTGGCCCATACATGCGGGCGTCCAATCCAATTCGCATATTATATGTGTTCAATGATTCTAACAAGATCTGAGGCGGCCCTATTCCATGAATATGTCGTAGCGTGAGCCCTTCCCTCTTTGGACAGCTGTGCGTGCTGTATATCATCTGTTACTAGTGTTTCCATAGCTTTTTGCAACTGATGCATATTCAGTGGGTTGACGAGTATCGCCCCCGTACTTCCCACATCAGAAAGGGATGTTCTATTACTTGCAATAACAGGTGTTCCACAGGCAAGAGCTTCGAGGACGGGAAATCCAAACCCTTCGTACATACTCGGGTAGATGAATGCGCGTGCATGCATGTATAATGCTTGTTTTTCTCTTTCATCAATGTACCCAATATACCGTGCACCATGTGTATGTGCAATCTGCTTGATATACGTATCACCTTTGTGCCCAGGTGCACCAGCAAATATGAACGGGATCTTTGTTCGCAAATATGCAGAATTCTGATATGCATCGAGCATCCCTCCAATATTTTTTCTTGGTTCGAGTGTACCAAGATAAAGCAAATACGTATCTGGAAGTTGATATTTCTTTTTTATTTCTAAAAATGTAGCATTACTTTCACCTTGTGAGATATGTGAACACAGCCCTGGTACCAATACACGAACTTGAGACGCATCTTTATGACAACTCTCTATAACATCTCGTTTTGTATGTTCAGAGGGAACAAGAATCATATCTGCAGCTGCAATTTGTTTTTTTGGATGTACAGCAGGGTGCCACATCCTACCTTTTCGTGAAAAAAAGGATGGATAATGCTCAAAAGATAAATCATGAATGGTAAGAATATGCGTTGTCTGCGCAGACAGTGTTGTAAATTGTAAATTTGGCGAAAACCAGACATCAATCTTTTTCACGCCGGCACGATTTGCAACATACCTATCTAGCTTTGGAAATCCAAACAATGAGATGCTCAAATGAAACAACTTGTTTGGAATACGAGAGTGAACCCACGTCACATGCTCATATTCTGAAAAAGGAAGTGTATCACTTTCATGGAGTGCATTTGTAAACAGAATATAGTGGTGCGATGCATGCTCAGCAAAAAGATGAGACAAGAGTTCAAACGTAAATTCACCCACACCAGTTCGTGGTGTAGTCAAGAGTGGTCTGACATCAATCCCTATAATCATACGGTCTCACATCTAGCTGACATCTCATCAAATCTTGTTGGAATGCCCCATATTGTTTTGTCACGTATGACATTATATGTTCTTTGAATGTCACCTCATCAAAACGAGTAGCCCATTCTCTGATACGATTGCTATCCCAGGCAGTATGATCAAAGTTGAGAACAGCATCGAGAAGTGACTCCCATGTTTGTTCATAAAAAAAGATTCCTGTTTCTCCTGGGATAACCGTTTCAGTGACACCACCTTCCCCAAAGGCTATCACAGGTCTACCACATGCCATAGACTCGATGGGCGTGATACCAAGATCTTCTACCTGCGGATGAACAAACGCTTTTGCATGTTTAAGAAGTCTTGCTTTTTCTTCGTCACTCACACGCCCAACAAAACTTATATTCTTTTTTGCAATGCGTTTGAGTGCTTCGAGCTCTGGCCCATCCCCAAAAATTTTGAGAGGAATACCGAGTCGATTGAATACATTGATAACAAGATCAAACCGTTTGTATGTAACAAGACGCCCACCGGTGACAAAATAGTCACGAATATCAGAGGAAATAGAAAAGGATGAGACGTCTACTGGTGGATAAATAATATCACTATATCTGCGATAATATTTTTGAATTCTATGCGCGACCGTACCAGAATTTGCAATAAAATTATCTACTCTATCCACGCTCATTTTATCCCACAACCTGAGTTTATGGATCAGTCGTGGAAGAAAAAATTTGATCAATCGATTGTATTTGAGATCTGCAATATATTCATGTGTGTCGGTCCAAAGATAGCGCGTTGGTGTATGGCAGTACGAGATATGCAACGTTTCTGGACGAGTCAATACCCCTTTGGCAAATGCACTCGTAGACGACAAGACAACGTCAAATTCATGAAGATTATGCCTTTCAGTTGCAAGTGGCATGAGTGGCAAATACCACTGATATTTTTTTCTCCCAAAGGGTAGACGCCGAAAAAAAGATTCACGAACATCTGCATCATGAAATCGCGTCAATTGCCGCTTGTTATAGAACAACACAAAAATAGGCGCCTCTGGCCATATATCGTGAAATGCTCTGAGTACTCTCTCCGCACCTCCGTCTTGCGAAAGATAGTCATGAACTAAGGCAATTTTCATAAAGTTCAGTAGGTAATCTCGTAAGCAGAATAAGCTGTTACTTACTTTGCTTATGTGATTACATGCCTTTACAATGCTTTCCTTTTCTTAAACAACACAAACGGTGTTTTGAACAAAATAATCATATCAAGGAACAAACTCCATCGTTCAGTATACAAAATATCAAGCTTCATTTCTTCTTCAAATGATAAATCACTTCTACCAGAAATTTGCGCAAGTCCAGTAATACCAGGTTTGAGTGTGAAAACAATAGGATATTCATCCTGATACTGTTGTACTTCCCTCGGCTGATGTGGACGTGGACCAACAAGGCTCATATCGCCTCGAAGTACGTTGAAAAATTGTGGTAGTTCATCGATACTCCATCGACGAATGAAGGAACCAAATGAAGTGACTCGTGGATCATTGGCGATTTTATAAATTGGACCTTTTTTACTATTTTGTTTTTCCACAAGTTCTTTTTCTCGCTCTTCTGCCTTTTTTCCAGATGTTCCAAATTGAGGACCAGTAGAATCTTTTTGATACATCGATCGAAATTTGAAGGTAAAAAATTCTTTGCCTCGAATTCCTACACGCAAATTTTTATACAGTATTGGTCTGCCTGTCTCTATAAGAATAACAAGGGCCGCAAGAAACATGAATGGACTTGTCACGACAATCAACACCACGCTCCCGACAATATCAAAGACCCGTTTTATCACACGCCACCAGCCATCCAGCTTCGTCGGACGCAATTCAATCATAGGGACGCCAGCAATCGGATACACAGACATATTTGCAGAAAACGTTGCAAATAAATCTGCTGAATATTTAAATGTCTTATGCTGTCGATTGCAATATGCGAGGAGACTGAGTGTTTCTTTTTTTTCTGCTTTTGGTGAAAACACAATAACCTCGTCAAAAGCAACCTTTTCAAGTGTCGTAAACAATGTTTTGGTAATCGTATCAAACGTCGCAACCACGTTATACCCAAGCCCAGGGTGTTTTTTGCAATTTGCTATAAAATCATCTCGATGAACATCTTCTCCGACAACAACCACTCGTCGTTGTCCAAAACCAAGTCGATACATGAATCCCTTCAGCCCGCGCATGAAGATTCTTCCCATTACAACATACACAATAGCAAATGCCCAACCAGCAAGCGCAAGAAATCGTGAATCAAAAAGTTGCTGGGTAAACATCACATAGACAGCAATTCCCGCCAATCCCACGCTACATGCAAAAACAATACGCACGAGATCTTTCCCAAGCTTTCTATTTGGATCAGTTGAGTAGAGACCAAAAAAGATAAAAATAATCATCCATGAAAGTGCTACAGGGTAGACGACGGCAAGAAATTGACTTAGACCAAACGAAAATAACACGGGTTTCAAGGCCAACGCCCAATCGGTAAATCGAAGATAATATGCTGAGACTGTAGCCACCAACAGCAGAAAAAAGTCAACCGGAACCTGTGCTATCATGAATGCTATTTCAGAACGTTTCATAAGGAGAAATACAAAAATTGCTGTGTCTATCATATAAGAAAACAGCCCATTGGTCAACCACAGCAAAGAGTCTCTTTTTTACTATACTGAGTGAAAAAGAAGAAAAATATAACGTATACCATCTATTACTTTTCAAAAAAATCTGTATATTTACTTTTTTGGTCTTCAAAGCTCGATCGCCATTCATCTTTGATAGGATCACCTGCTGGCAACTCTACAGTAAGAGGATTTACCTTTGTTCCATTTTTTACCATTTCATAATGAACATGTGGCCCAGTAGACCATCCTGTCGAACCTACATACCCAATGACATCTCCTTGGGAGACTCTATCCCCCGCCTTGGCAGCATACTTTGACAGATGTGCGTAATGAGTATCCCACGTATCATTATGACGAATAGCAATAAAATTTCCATATCCACCATTCCAGCTCGCACGAATAACAGTTCCATCTCCTGTTGCCAAAATTGGTGTCCCGATAGAAGCCGCATAATCAATAGCAAGATGCGCAGTTGTCTGTTCAATTATAGGATGAAATCGTGCCGTAGAATACCCAGAAGAAATACGAGAATATTTTAGAGGAGCCTTCAAAAAGGGTTTCTGTAAAGATTCCCCTTCTCTTGTGTAATATCCGATACCACCATCAGGATCTTCAAATCGCAGGGCCGTATGTTCTTTGCCTTGATTGATGAATTTCGCCGCAAGAATTTTTCCGGACGGTCCTGGTTGTCCATCTCGAGTACGATCTTCATAGATCACGGAAAAGGAATCATCAGGCTGAATGACTGTCGCAAAATCTATTTCCCAGGTGAACACATCGGCGAGTGCCAAGACTGCTCGATCGTCGAGTCCTGCTTCGTTCCCAGCGAGGAACAGTGATGACTCAATGACACCATGAACTTCTTTTTCTGTCACATTATATGGAATATCCTGCTTGGTAACCACAAAATCTCCTACAATATTTTTTGTGATCAGTGCTTGTTCTTCTAAATTAATATTGTATTCAATGGCATCAAAGATACCATCTTTTTTTTGAATGACAAACGTTTTGCCCAAAACTATTTGAGTAAAATCATAAATATCTTCTCCAGCAACAAGCACAGCCTGCATATCGGCATAGGTGTAACCCATACGCTTCATCACTACAGCAAAGGTATCCCCTTCTTCTATCATAAATGATTCAGTTGTATACACAGGCAATGGTTCACCAGAGACATCATCAGAGACGACTACATCAGACACCCCCTCTGACATGCCATGGAATTGCCAAAAAACTATGCCAGAAGCAATGATGATAGTGAATACAAATAGTGTTCGTTTCATAATATATGTTTCTATGAGTATCTATCCTACAGAAAAAAAGGACAGTCTGCAACCACAGACTGTCCTTTTTGCTATGGCACAAAAATATTTCTGTTCTACAAAGGATCCAACTCTTTTTCTCCAAAACGCTGATATAGTAAGGGTACCATGAACAGTGTCAGTGCTGTAGAAAAAAGCAGTCCAAACACAATCGAATAACCAAGAGGCCCCCATGAAGGATTGGTAATGGCAAGTGGCAAAATACCAGCCACGGTCGTCAGGGTTGTCAGTAAGATAGGCTGAAGACGACTCATAGCCGCTTCTCGAATAGCATCGTCGATACTCATATTGTTATTCAATCGATTTTCATTAATACGATCTATTAAAATAATAGCATTATTCACCACGATACCAGCAAGCGCTACTACACCAATAAATGCAGGAAAACTTAGTGCTTGCCCTACAAGTACTAGCCCAGGAAACACACCAATCAAAGACAATGGAATACTCGACATGACAAAGAACGGCTGTCGATACGAACGGAATTGCCAAACAAGCAGACCAGCAATCATGAATATTCCCAAAAACATTGCCTTGAACATGTCTGAGAATGATTTGTTGATACTTTCACTTTCTCCCCCATAGGAAAATGTATATCCTTCTAGCAAGAATATCTGTCCAGATTGCTTTTGAAAAGCAGAAACTATTTGTTGCGCCTGATATCCATCTTCTACCAACGAAGTAACCGTGACAAGTCTTTTACCATCTTCATGATTGATTACAGGTCTACTGACACCAAGATCGGTTTCAAGAAAAGATGCCAACGAAATCTCACCACGCGGTGTAGCAAGTGTCAAAGAAGTAATTTCATCAATATCCACAGTATCTATCTGAGATAAACTTCCCTCTGCTGACGGAGCAAGATCATATTTGACGACCACATCAATATCAGTGCCATCTTGTTTCAAGACCGTTACTGTATTTCCAGTCACAGCATTTCTAAGAAGTGAGGCAACTTCGGCAGTACTAATGCCATAAAACTGTGCTTTTGCTCGATCTATACTCAACACAAACTCTCCATTACTTTCTTTTGTAGACAATTCAACGCTCCTAGTACCAGGAATTTTCTCAAGAAGTGACTTCACATCACGTGCAATCGACTCAAGGGTGTTGAGATCTGTTCCATGTATTTGAATATTCACAGGTGCACCCTGATTTGGTCCTGATGCTTGCTGAGCAACAGTCACGATTACACCACCAACTTGTTGAAATACTTTTTGGTATGCCTCAATAATATGAATACTCGATTCATCTCTATCTTTTTTTAGATTGATGGTAAAGCTTGCAAGATGTTGATTGGTCAGGCCGCCACCAGACGTAACACTTCCACCGTTACTTCCAGTCCCAACATTCGTTACAAATGATTCAATGCGAGTATCTGCTACTAACACATCTTCTATTTGTGACGAAAGCAAATCTGTTTGGTGTAGAGGTGTCCCAATAGGTGCCTCGATATCAATGGCAAACGTATCAGCATCTTCAGCAGGAAACATATTAACTTGCAAAATACCAAATATAGGGAGCAACAAACTTGCAAAAAATAAACCAGTCATGATCCAAAAAAAACGTGTTCGCCTACTCGTATTGGTGAGAAATCCTTGTAATACACGTTCATAAAATGTATAGCTGCGTGCGATGAATCTATCTGTAAACCGCTGTTTTTTTGCATTGACCTCTCCTTCTAGTGCGGTTTTCAAAAACCGGGAACCAAGTGTCGTAATAACACCAAGAGCAACTATAATAGAAGAAATCAATACAATGGTAACAGTGACAGGAATACTCTTAATGAACTTTCCAATAATTCCAGACGTCATCATCATCGGCAAAAAAACAAAAATGGTAGTGACTGTCCCAGAAATAAGAGGAGCTTGAAACTCTCGAATAGTAGCAATGGCAGCATCCTTTGGTGTATATCCTTTTTGCAAATATCCATGCATGCCTTCTGTCACAACAATGGCCCCATCGACAAGAATTCCGAGCGCAAGAATCAAAGAAAAAAGTGTCAAAAAATTTATCGTATACCCGAGTTGTCCGAGGACAATAAACGTCATGAGAAACGTAAGAGGTACGGCAATACTCGCCAACAAAGCTTCACGCCATCCAAGAAAAATAAGCAACAGAAGTACAATAATCATCATGGTTTCAGCACCATTTTTGAGAAGATTACTGAGATCTGTTCGAATGAGTTCGGCATCACTTGTCACAATTTCTACATCGACATTGTCTGGATAGAGCACGCCTTCTGCTTCAGAAATATGAGTAGTTACAGTATCAGCCAAATCAAGAATATTGCCGCCACTAACTTTGTACACTTGCAAAGAAATAGAAGGTGCAGGAATACTTCCTCCTATACTCAAACGTGCGAGTGTCCCAGTATCGACAGAACCATCAACAACACGAGAGACATCACCAACAGTAATAATTGTTCCATCCACAGCAGTTACAGGCACAGTCTTGATCTCTTCTGCACTAAAAATTTCTCCGGCAAATTTGACACTGTATACTGATCCCGCCGTTTCAATTGATCCTACAGGAAGATTTACATTTGCCTGACGAATAGCATTGATAACAGCATTGAGTGACAATCCAAATTGTTCAAGTCTTGCTTGATCTACAAGTACACGGACTTCTCTATCCGGCGCACCAACAATATTAACCTGTGAAACGCCCGCAATAGATTCAATATCCTGTTTAAGGTCTTCAGCAAAACCTTTCAATTCTGTAGAACTATACGGCCCACTCAACGCAAGCTGCATAATGGGAACATCTGAAAAACTTATTTTGATTACTTGTGGTGTTTCGGCATCGCTTGGCAAATCAAATAACGCCGCATCTACTTTTGTACGCAAGTCACTCATTGATTCAAGTGAATCAGCATTCACATCAAAATTTACCACGATAGAAGACATACCTTGGCGTGATACAGAAGTAACTGATTCTAATTTTGTAAGACTATTAATTTTATCTTCAAGCGGCTTGGTCACAAGCTCCTCGACATCTGCTGCACTCGCCCCTGCAAAAGGTGTTGTCACAATAGCAATAGGAAAATCAATCTCAGGACTAGACTCTTTTGGCATTTGATTGATAGCCAAAAAACCAAGAAGAACAACGGCAATAATAAAAATCAATGTCAATCTATACTGATGGATAAACGATTCCCATATCGTTTTCTTTTTGTGTTCATGCAACGTCACCATAGCTATTCAATAATAGAAACTACATCTCCTTCTTCGATGCCACGAACAGACGACACAATAGCATTATACTCAGAGAGATCTGAAATAATTTCTATCTTGTCTCCGATGAGCTGTCCAGTCTGTATAGGAACAACCACAATGTGTCCATCTACAACAACGTAGACACTATGACTCTCCGCCGTCACTTTCACAGCGCTCAATGGGACGAGGAGTACTGACACGTCTGTATCTTCTTGTGATGCCAACATCTGCAAATTTACAAATTGTCCAACAACAAACGACGTTCCTTCTGTTTCATCAATCGAAATGATAACTTCCACTTTCTTTGTTGTATTATTGATACTTGGCGCTATTCTCACAATATGGCCTACCGGTTTTTCCTCTACTAATACAATGCCCCCAACAGAAAGAGCAGACAATGCTTCTGCAGGGACATATGTGGTTACCTGAAGACCTGTTGTATTCACAACGTCCGCAACAATAGCACCATTAGAAACAAGTTCACCTTGCTTCACGGCAATATTAGCAACAACACCGGGAATAGGAGAACGGACGGAGGCTTTTGCAAGTTCTGCACTTACACCGGCGATTGCACCACGCGCTCGTTTAATACTTGCATCCTGAGATGCCAGTGTTGCCTCAATCTGTTTGAGGCCTGCTTCTGAGGCAGCAATGTCTGCAATGGCTTTTGCTTTTGTATCGGCAAGATCCTGCACCGCTTTGTCATACGCGATTTGTTGCGTGGCAAATGATTTTTTTGCTGTTACAATTGCTTGGGTTGCATTCGCCAAAGCTGTTTGTTGGGTAGTAATTTCTGTTCGTCCAGTATTTACAGAAGAAATCAATGTTGTGAGTATTGTCTGTGACAAATCACCAACCGGTGGAGTGTTGTCGAGCAATGTGGTGAGGGAAGAAAACAACGTTGCATATGTTGACAATGTTTGTTTTGCCGATACGGCAACAGCATCAATAGTTGCTTGTGATGACAGCACAGTGACTTCCATCATCTTTGTTTGAAATAGTTCTTTTGCACTTTTGGCAATATAATAATTTTGTTTTGCTGTAGAAAATGCGCCTGAATTCAAAATTCCTAGAATATTTTCATATACATCATTGGCAAACCGATTGTCGACACCAAGAATATTATCGGCAACCACAAGCATATCGACAAACGTATCTTGCACGGAATGTAATGTTTGCACAGTATCAGCGTATACATCATCAACGATGGCGTTGGATCCAGTATTCACGACCTGCTGCAAATTATTCTCTGCCGTGCGAAGTACTGACTCAGCGGAAGTAATACTACTCGCTGCATTAATTTTTAATTTTTCATGATTTGCGTATGCCGCATCAATCTGAGCGAGCAATGAATTTTTTGCTGCGAGTGTATTTTCATAATCAGCCTGCGATTGTGTATATTGTGCAGCCTTATCGTTTGCTTTGAACTGCACGAGGAGTTGTCCCGCTTTGACTTTGTCTCCAATACCAACATACACTTGAGAAACAGTCCCAAACATCTCACTACTAAGCGTCACTTGTTCTAGTGACTCTACCTCTCCAGAGGCAGTCGCAACGACTTGATTTTGATGAATAGATGAAAGGGAAAGCAATGATACAGTTTTGGTAGCAGAAACATGTTCTGAAGCAACATCATGTTGACCCGATTTGCCGAAAGCAATGAGTATACCAACAATTGCAACCAACACAATCCCGCTGAAAAGCTTGTGCTTTTGCATTATTATCATGAGTTTATTTTCTTTTTTGAATAGCATAGTGAATATATACGTTATTTTTTTTGAAATAATGTTGCTAAATAGTTACTATAGGTACGAACATCTACAACATCAGAATCAATATGTGCCCATTTAATGTATCCATGAACTGCATTCAAAAATACATGTGTTGCGAGCTTCGTGTCTTCAATATAATAGTGTGCCAACACATTTTCAACTTTCTGAAAAAAATCTTGAAAGAGTGTCTGCATGTGTACTTGCTCACCGAGCAGTGAACATTTATCCATACGCAACATTACATTCCCTTCTTGCATTCCAACAGCAATAACATGTTCGATGACATCAGTAAGTGGTACATCTTGCGGCGAGGCACTGAGCGCCGCATCAAATACTTCACCAATGGCGAGAAATACATCTTCTATCACCGTCACATATATCGCTGCCTTGTTTTCAAAAAAATGATACAGTGCTGCTTTTGAGATGCCTACTTCCTTTGCAATCATCGACATAGAGATTGCCGCAAACCCTTGTGTGGTAAACAATGTTTTTGCCTCTGCGATGATGTGTTCTTTTGTTGTAGGTACTTGTTCCATATGACAGATAGTGCTTACCGAACGGTAAGTCTATAACAGACAGTACTCCAAAAAAACCTCTTTGTCAAGATGCTTGTATATACAAAAAAAGCGCACATGTACGCCCTTTTGTATATTCTTCTACGTGCCTACGCCGAACAAATCATATCGATTTCTCTTTTGAGAGCACCGATTTTGGATCCAGACAAACCAAGTTCCTGGAACAAATATTCCTTTTCTACTAGCTCTCTACACAGGATCGTCCCCTGCTTGAGGAGCAGATTTTTTTGTGTTTGTGAAAGTGTGGTGAGACACGTAATAGGATGAAGCCCTGAATCTTCAATCATTTTTTCTATCCCTCCACTCTCAGGATACCGCCATCCAAAAAGTTTCATTCCCATACACTCTCCATACTGAATAGCAGTTGTCGTAAAATGTGTATTTGTTACAACCCACGGTTCATGTACTTTATGTGTGTCGCCTTTTGCAAGCAGTTTTTTTTCAATATCTAAAAATCTTGAATGGATATACAGAGGCACTTTGACATCAGTATGTACGCCTGTTTGATTATGAAATTTTGCTTCGACGAGTGCATGCGTGTCGCCTTTAATCGCAATGACATCGACTTCATGTGGAACACAATGTCCCTGAACTATAACACCCACCTTCACTTGATATCCCTGACGCCTTAATATTTCTCCAATAAATTGCTCAAAAGGAAATCCAGTTGGTCCAAGTGCCATGATCGCTTTTTTGAGACTGTAGCGTGCTGCAACAGGATGATACTTTGCTAACTTCAGCATGTTGTATGCGTTTGTGTAAATATTATGCGTGGTCGTCGTGCCACTGATAATGTCAGAAGAAACTTTATCTGTCACACTATTTGCAAGTTCTTGTGGGGCGCCAGATCTGAGAAGTGACGTCATAAGACGCTTTCTATCATACCGCACACGATCACCGTTTGCTTTTATGATGATAGGAGGTTGTTTTGGCATAGTACAATAAATAAATTTCTCAGATGTATTCAGTATACCAATGATTTTGTAATATAGAAAACATTCCTACTTACCCTATCAATAACATCAATGCCATCACAACAACACCGGCAAGGAGCGAGATGAGGTGCTTTATAGATTCACCAACACGAGATTCTTTGTGCAATTCTGGGATAAGATCTGCTGTAGCGATATAAATAAATGATCCTGCCGCAAAAGGAATAAACAATAATTCAATCCCTTCTATTTGACTGGCAAGAAAGAGTGCAAACACTGCACCAAGGAGTGCACCTAGCGCTGAGAGAAAATTGAGAAACAACGCACGTCCTTTAGAAAACCCGCCATGAAGGAGCACACCAAAATCACTGAGTTCTTGTGGAATTTCATGTAATACTACAGCCAAGGTAGTCGCAATTCCAACTGGGATGCTCACAAGAAAACTTGCGGCAATAATCATCCCATCAATAATATTGTGAAGAAAATCACCAATAAGATTCAGAATAGCAAATGGATGAATATGATCTTTTTCAAACTCATGAACATGATGACAATGATGCCACTGGATAAATTTTTCAATAATAAACCATACCAAAATACCAGCGATCACCCCAAAAGAAATCTGCAATGAAAAACTCCCTGTTCGTTCAGTTACTTCAGGCAACAAATGCAAGAAAGCATCACCAAGCAATGTTCCTGCAGAAAAACTAACAAATAGCAAAAGCCATTTTTTTATACGATCCATCCCCAGAGATAATGCAACAGCACCAATCAATGATACCAGACTAACAATAGTAATACTCCCGAGTGTATATGCCCATATAGTTCCTGTCGCGTTCATAGAAAAAAATTAGATTGATGAATGACATTGGTCACAAAGACCAGTAAAAACAACACTATGGTGAATCTCATCAAACCCCTTCACTCTCTTTCGCTTTACTTCGCAATCAATACAACTTGTCTTTTCACATCCAGTGCAGACAACATGGTGATGATGCTTTTCTCCATGTACTTCGTAGTGCTTTTCTCCATGCTGTGTGAGAACGGGATGAATGATATCGAGGAGTTCAAAAAGATCAAGAATACGATAGACCGTGACCCTGTCCATATCCGTGGCCTCAACAATAATTTCGTTTGGTGAAAATACACCGGTATGCGAAGCAACAATATGTGCTATACGCATGCGAGGTGATGTCACCTGTTGTTTTTTTTCTGCTAGAATATCGAGTATCCATTGTGGATCATGTTTTGTTTTCATAAAGTAATTGCAATTCAGTTGCATATATACTATGCAACTCAGTTGCATATGTCAAGGTGTAGTATGGGGACAAGTTGAGATGAGGGGGCAAACGCGATATACTGTTTTTGTTGGTAGCGAAGGACTAACGAACAGAGGTTCTTTTTCTACTTCACTCACCTTCTTTTCTTAAGACGGACTCACGTTCGTCACTTCCACATGTACTATATGAAATCATTTATCATAGGCATTGTCGCTATTTTCATTCTCGGAGGCATATCTTTCTTTTTCTTCACCCGTCCATCAGCTGTAGAACAAGAAAACCAACAAAAAACATATGAACAACCAGCCTACTCGGGGCAACTTCCAACTGAAGATGAAATTCCCGCAACAGAAGAAACTACAGCACCACCGGAAATTATAGTAGCAGATCAGACATATACAGATGGTGGCATTGTAATCCAATCTGTGAACACGCAGGAAGACATCTGGCTCGTTGCCTACGATGATGACATGGGTAAGCCCGGACGCATCATAGGGCAAGTAAAACTCTCTGCTGGTTCGTGGAGTGATGTTGCACTCCTCATATACAAACCCTTTCTAACTAATAAAATCTATATTGTCGCTCATAAAGATGTCGGGGAATCTGGTACATTTGAATTTCCTGGTGCAGATGTTGCATTGTCTATTGATGGAGTGGTTGTAGTGAAGACAATGCGTGTCACACTCTAACTAAACAATAAAAAAACTCCCTTTTTTAAAAGGGAGTTTTTTTATTCTATACTCTGTATTCTTTATTTTACAATATAATACTTCCCTCTTTTTCCTCTTCTTCTTGGTTCTTAAACGGCAACACATACAAATCTCTTCCAAAATCATCAGGTCCGATACACTCCCCTTCCCCTTTCAAAATACGTTCCATCGGTTCACAGGCAAAACACCCACCTTTTGGGCAATCAAACTTTTTGAGCTGTCTCGCAAGTTTTACTTTCCTCGCCACGTCAAGCACTTGTGTACGTGCGTCTTCAAGAGCGGGAAGTTCTTTTTCTGTAAGGTCATCATTATCTTCTAAATACCAATAACTTGCTTTGATCGCAGGGCGTTGTTGTAACTCATGAACCAGGAGCAGATAGATCGGCAATTGGAGTGATGACTCATCTTCGCGCTGCTTTCCAGTTTTGAAATCTATGATGTGTACGGCATCTTGTTCAGGAAAATATTCGAGCCAGTCAATCTTTCCACACAGAATAATCTCTTCTTTCTCTGACAACCAAAAGTTGGGAAGTTCTTTTTGGATCTTTACAGAAAGATTCCCTATGGGCCCTGGATTGTTGTATACGCGAGCAATCATAGCTTCTCCGCGAGCGCGATATTTGTCTTCCGATGCTTCAGAAAAAAATCCACCTTTCTTTCCAGATACTTTTTTCCATTCTTCTTTAAATCTCTCTGGCAACGGTTTGATAAATCGCTGATCACGTGGAATTGCTGAAAGCGATTCCAAGACGTTGTGCACTGCCTGCCCAAGCGCAAGGGGCGGGCTCATGAGCGTGATCTTGTGTCCTGTCTTTGGATCTTTGTATACGTTTTTCAAAAAATAACTACGTGGGCATGCGAGGTAGTCGCTGATAGAGCTGTGGGATACCCACGTTGCAGTATATTTATCTGACATATAAAGAAATTAACAACTAACAATATACACATATACATTGTACAGGATACATAGCGCTCATCCAAATAGATACAGAATGTACAATACCCCCAAATGCACTGGATAAAACCAATAAAACCACCATTTGTGTTTGTTATAGCCAATGTTATTCGAATGAAGTGCAATCAATGGAAGCGTAGCGAGTGAATAATATTGGATAGCGGAAGGAAGCGAAAGATATCGTAGTACGCCATATGGGAACAGGTGTGAGTATTCCTGCGCCAGTTCTATCACAACAAACATCCACATACTCTGCCACAGTATCATGGCATAAGCCTTACCATAGGTCATATGGAATAAAAGGATCATGACTAATCCATATATGCCATAGCCTGTAGGGAAAAGAAAACCAAGCGCCATCATTCCTAACATACTTAGTATTTGTACCACTTTGTCAGTACGAAATCGCTCATACACGACGATAGTGAGAAGTCCCATGGCAAGAGTGACAAAAATGTTCATACGCCACGGTGTACCATACACCGTCCCTAAAATCAGGCTATACGGAATTTGCGATACAGCGGCCAAGATAAGAAGCCGATACAGATATTTTTTGACACTGGATGTGTGACGATATCCATTGGCAATCCCCCATGCAAAAATAGGAAATGCCACACGCCCAATCATGCGAAATATTTCTTGATCTGGAAAAAAAATAAGTCCTGTGTGATCAATGACCATCGTTATTACTGCAATAAGTTTGAGCACAAACAAGGTCATACGAGATAAGAGTCAAGCACATGCTTTCGTTTTCGATAATCGGGAATTGTCTCACGTACCAACTGCCAAAATTTGTGAGAATGATTGAGTTCTTTCAGATGACACAGTTCATGCACAATCACATAGTCTGCAAGTTCAACAGGTAAAAATAACAATCTGTAATGAAAACTCATATTTCCTTCGGACGAACAACTTCCCCATCGGCTCGACATTTGTTTAATAACAATATGATTGTATACATATCCATAATGCTCGTTATAATACCTCAGTCTATCGCGCACAAATCGAAGCGCCCGAGCACGACAGGCGACAAGACTATCTTGGGTAATATCTGCGGGTATGACAAGACGACGTTTTGTTTCCATCTTGCTCAGCACGTCTTCTACCCAAGAAATCTGTGATGCAAAAAAATCATGGACTCGTTTTTCAGACACATGTCGTGGAGCAGTCACAATCACTTTTGCATCAGCATTGACGGTAATGCGAATATGCTTTGATCGTGCATGTCGTTTAATAATATAACTTGGGGGCATAGTACTCACATTGTACCACAAAAAAACTATCCCATTTCTGGGATAGTTTTTTTAGAACAAAATGTTCTTACGCTACGAGCTGAACGTTTACTGCGTTCATTCCCTTTGGTGATTCCTCAAGATCAAAAGTGACTGCGTCACCTTCTTTGAGTTGGTCGTATTCTACACCAACGAGTGCCTTTGCGTGGAAAAAGAGATCTTTTTCCTGACCGTCAGCCTCGATAAAACCGAATCCTCGGTCTGTAAGACGTTTGATAGTTCCTTGCATAGGAAGAGATAGTTAAGTTGCTACGAAAAATATGTTCCCGGAGAAAATTCGACCTTCTCTTCTCCTATGCGGGTTCTACTTTTGTGCGGAACTACTATAGCAGAAAATCAATAGTTTGTCAAGGGGTACTCCTTACCAAGCACGTTTTCGCTGTGTACTCTGTGTACCCTGTACTTTGCGAGGCCCTCTTGATCCACTAAATCCTCGACCATTGCTATTGCGTGAGGCATATCCACCACCTCGTGGGGGTCGCCCATGTACTTGTGTACTCCGTTCCTCATATGCTGGTTTTGGTCGCTCCGCAGGAAGTACTTTTGGCAACGCAAGAATAGGAAGAGTTTTTCGAATAAGTCGTTCGATTTTTTTAATATCTGCCTTCTGATTTTGCGCAGCAAAGGAAATCGCTCGTCCAGATTTTCCAGCTCGACCAGTTCGTCCAATACGATGCACATAATCTTCTGCATTATCAGGAAGATCAAAGTTGATCACAATACCAATGTCTTTGACATCGATACCACGTGCAGCAATATCTGTCGCGACAAGCACACGAACTTTTCCTTTGCGGAAAGCATCAAGTGCTTTTTGTCGTTGATTTTGCGTTCTATTGGAATGAATCTCATCAGCGGTATGACCCATACCACGAATATCTCGTGCGATTTTCTTTGCACCATGCTTTGTGCGAGAAAAAACGAGGGTTGAAAGTTGTTTATTCTCTTGTAAGATATGATCAAGCAATCGACTTTTGTCAGGCTTCGAAACGATAAACAATTCCTGTTCAACGTGCTGTGCTGCCGTTCCCTGTGGAGCAATTTCAATGCGTAGTGGCATCTTCATGTACGCCGCAGCAAGGGCAGAAATTTCTTTTGGCATGGTTGCAGAAAAAAGCAATGTTTGTCGTTCCTTTGGAACCGTTGCAAGAATCTTTTTGATCTGTGGCAAAAAACCAACGTCAAGCATACGATCTGCTTCGTCGAGCGCAACGATAGACACATTGCCAAGATTGATTTCACGTTGTTCCATGAAATCTACAAGACGGCCTGGTGTCGCAATCACAATATGTGGTTTTTTGCGAAGTGCCGCGATCTGCTTACCTTGTGGCGCACCACCGATAAGGACGGCGGTTTTCAACCCAAGCGGTGATCCGATTTTCAACAATTCTGCTTCGATCTGAATAGCCAACTCGCGTGTTGGCGCAAGAATCAAACCACGGCCAGTGCCGTTGCCCAATCGCTGGATCATAGGAATACCAAAAGCCAGGGTCTTTCCAGTCCCTGTCTGTGCAATACCTACAACGTCTTTGCCTTCGAGCCCAGCAGGAATGACCTGATGTTGGATCGGAGTCGGGGTAGTAAACCCTTTTTGTGTGAGGATGGTGAGAAAATTCTCACTAATCCCAAGGTCGGCAAACCGACCGGTGATGGTGTCTTGTGTTGTCATATATATAGTTAGGTGACCCACGGTCTTGCTAGCCAATATATGACAGAGAAGATGCGAGTCGCTGGATGTACCAATAGGTACGGATGTTCCAGCTTATATGAATGCAGAACTATACCAGAAAAGGATAGTTTTGTCAAGAGCGAGTATTCATGTATTTTCACCCAAAGAATTAACAGGCTTCTGTTGTACAATTGGTTCCCCTTTTTTTAAATTACGTAAAAGGCAATAAAATTGGAATGTATCCCAAAGAACGATTCTATACATAACTTGATCTTTAAACTCTGAACTTTTTACAAAGGTGACCTTGAAATCATTACCCTGATCAAAATTTTGCCCTTCCTTATCTAAGTACATGTCCCAATCTTGTGTCGTTTTATCTTTGTCTATACAACTATTTAATCCACAATTTAAAAATTATTCCTCTTTTCCTCCCTATATAATTATTTCGTAACCTAAATTCCAATGAGGCCACAAATTTCCGAACTATTTCATACAAATCTTGATATGGAAATTTTATCATTACACAAGAACGCCCTGATTCTGGCAAGAAAATAACTTCCTTACCACTAGGATTAGCGTACCTACTTAAATCGTTTGCTATTTTACTTAATACATTTTTATTTCTTCCTTTAGACTTTATATCTTTGCTAATATAAGGAAGAAATCTCAACATACCTTTGACATGCGCATTACTTATCTCAGGTTTGATTGCCAAAGCAAATCTAGGAAATAATTCTTCCTCATTTTTTTGGAATGATTGATTGCAACTAAAACAAGAAGGGACCGTCCAAACATTTTCTTTGTATGAAGATGTAAACCAAGAACAAGGTAATATATGATCTTTTGTTTTTGATTTATTTGTCAATTTTTTCAAACAATAAACACATTTCATACTACAAAAATTCACATTCCACAAAAAACCACTTTTGGGGTCATGTGAGCGGGTAACGGGAATCGAACCCGTCTTTGGTGCTTGGGAAGCATCGATAATAACCACTATACGATACCCGCATGAGTATTATTGTATAGCCAGAATACCTCTGTTGTCCAGATGCTTTTTATGCTTGCGTGTCTTGAAATCTCGTCACAAACTTCACCACATCCATATCTGTCCAAACATTTCGTTTGCTAATTTGCTTTGCGAGGACGATTCCTTCGAGACGTGTGCACCGAGATAGGGCCACATAGAGCTGGCCTGGCGCAAAGGTACCTCTCCCAATATCAAGGATAACACTATCAAATGTTTTTCCCTGTGCTTTGTGAATCGTGACAGCCCAAGCGAGTTTGAATGGATACTGAGTGAACGACCCAATGACATCGGTTTCGATATGCCCCTTTTTCTTGTCATATGTATATTCGTACATATCCCACGTATGCGGTGCCACTAATTCAACAGTGCCATCAGCGAGTTCTACCCACACAAGTGTCCCTTCCTGTTCTTTTTCAATCTTTTCGATTTTTCCTATAGTTCCATTGATCCATCTCCCCTGACGATCATTGTTAAGTAACATTATCTGCGCTCCGACTTTTACCTCAAGTTCATCGTTTGTCGGGAACAATCGTTCTTCAAATTTTCCAGATCGTTCTCCATGAAATTTCCACGAGGTCCTTCCAAGTTTTGCAAGTTCTTTTTCATTTATTCTTGCTGCCATGTCATTTGTTGTGGTGAGATAAATTTCAAAATCTTCCTGATCTGGCTCATATGTTGGATCATACTGTTTGTTTATAACAGCAATCTGCGCTTCTGTCACAGTATTATCACGAATCGCATTCAATATATGTATAAAACTCGTATCCTTTTGTCGATATATTTTTTCTAATTCGACAAATTCTAATTCAAATTCCCCTGCATCAGATAATAACGTCCTTTGTAGTGAAAATACGTGAGATGCAAAAAAATATGGACTTGTGTATTGTTGAAGAAAGGCAATTTTATCTTCTGAGGTCAATACTGGTGGCAATTGATATAGATCACCAATGAATATCATCTGAACACCACCAAACGGACGTGCTCTATCTTTTCCATTGAGTCGCATGAACTTGTCGATACAATCTAGCAAATCTGCACGTACCATGGAAATTTCATCGATGACAATCGTATCAAGTTTTTGATAGATACTTTCTTCTTCTTTTGAGGTATGTTGTTTTCGTACCCGTTGCACGGTGACATCTGGCTTGAACCCAAAGAACGAATGAATCGTTTGCCCTTTGATATTTACCGCAGCCACACCGGTTGGTGCCAGGACGACGATTTCTTTGTGCGTATGCGCACGAAAATACGTAAGCAGTGTAGACTTCCCTGTTCCTGCTCGCCCCGTTATGAAGAGATGTTTGTGCGTATTCTCCATCAACTCAAATGCACGCTTAAATTGTGGATTAAGATCAATCTTTCCTGCCACTTTGACTGATGATTTCTTTTTCATAGGATATTCACTATATCATACTATAAAAAAATCCGCTCTAACGAGCGGATTTTCTTTTTTTCTCTGTTATTGCGCTGTTGCCATTTGGAGGAACATCTGCCGTATCATCTCACCATTTGGGAGTTCGCCATCTCCGTTTGGATTCAGTCCATTCATAACTTCTACAAAATCAGAAAATCCATCGCCATCAGTATCAGCATTGTTTGGATCCCAACCAAGAGCAATTTCGGCATCATCGGGCAACTGATCGCCATCGCCATCGCCGTATTCTCCTACATATTTCACATAACTCAACGGAATTATACCATCGGTGGTAAGATCATAGATACCTTCTCCTTCTGGAAATTGTTCACTCTTTCCGTCTTGTGTAAATCTCAGAAAATATGATTCTCCATCACTCATATATAAATACGCACCAAGCCCTGGATCAAAAGGGACGACTGCCATATAAGGGTCTGTACATCCCGCAGGCTGAAAGCCTATGGCATTGAGACATGCGGTTTCATCTCTGCCAAGTTTATTCAGGTACATATCGATATATGGGTATGCTCCATGAATATCCCAAAAATGCTCGAGTGCTGACTGAATATCATACATATCTTCGAGACGTTGCTTGTCTAAAACAGCAAGAGGGTGTTCTTTTGCCCCAGTTGTATTACTTGCAAGACTATTTTTTTGTATTTGTGATACTTCTGTATTTGGGAGTACATCGGTGGGCGCTTCTGTCGTTGTGGCGACATATAACGAAGCTGTACTGTTGCCAAGCGAATTTTTTTGCACGTAGAAAAATACTCCTACTCCAATGACAATGGCAAGTGGGATGAGGATAGCAAGATAAAATTTGTGTGAATGCATAATAAGATATGAGTGAATATGAATGAAAGAAGTATATCAAAATTTATAGTGAGTGGATATAACAATGAAAGACTCTCTTTTGAATACGGTAGAAGGAATCTTCGTATAACAAATTACACATACAAAAAAGCATCCAATTGAGGATGCTTTTTAGATATAAAAGAATGTTTACGCGACACTCTTGAGTTGCTCTTCAACTTCGGCAGCGAGATCTTTCTTTTCTTTTTCAATTCCTTCTCCGAGTTCAAATCTTGCAAATCGTCGCACTGTAATTTTTTCTCCAATTTCACCAGTTTTTTCGATCAGCAATTTTTCAATAGTTTTGTCTTCATCTTTAATAAATGGCTGTTCCATCAGACACACCTCTGAATAAAACTTGTCGAGTTTTCCACCAACAATTTTTTCAATAATATCAGCTGGCTTGCCTTCATTTTTCATTTGTTCAACATAAATTGCTTTCTCTCTTTCGAGAACATCCTCAGGCACTTCGTCTCGCGTAACGTATTGTGGTGCAGCGGCTGCGATGTGAAGGGCAATATCACTCACAAGAGATTGAAATCCTTCATTTTTAGCAACAAAATCTGTTTCACAGTTGACTTCTACGAGGACACCAACGGAACCTCCACCATGAATATAACTCGCGACGGTTCCTTCAGCAGCGATTTTACCCGCACGTTTTGCTGCTTTCGCAACACCACGTTCACGAAGCCAATCAAGCGCCTTTTCCAAGTCACCACTACTTTCATCAAGTGCTTTTTTGCAATCAAGCATCCCTGCACCAGTCTGTGCGCGAAGTTTTGCTATATCTTGAGCAGTAACTGCCATATATATGAGATATTAGATAGATTAGAGAGCTAAAGCATTTAAGAATGTACTATAGCAAAAATCTTTTTAAATGAAAAATGATTGGAGTAGCAGATGAGCGATGTGACGCAATCATAGAGCTAATCTCCAATCACTAATCTTTTTGTTATCGTTGTTATGCTACTACATCAACGCTCTTTGGTTCGATTGCTGCTGCAGCAGTACCTTCTTTGACAGCCTCTGCAACGAGAGTGACCATCATACGAATAGCATTCACTGCATCGTCGTTTGCTGGGATTATGTAGTCTGCTTTGAGTGGATTTGCATTTGTATCACACACAGCAATGATAGGCACATTCATTTTATTTGCTTCGATGAATGTAGTTTTTTCTCGCTGAAATGCTGGGATAAAGATAGCATCAGGAAGACCTTTGAGATCGACAAGACCACCAATCATTTTTTGCATTTTTTCCATCTCTCGTTCGATATCGAGTTGTTCTTTCTTTGTATATCGTTCGAGCTCACCGCTCGCTTTTTTTTCCATGTAGGAAAGATACTTTTGAATCAGTTTTTTTATTTCAGGAAAATTTGTCAAAAGTCCGCCAACCCATCGATCAACGAGGTATGGCATACCACAATCAATTGCAGCTTCTTTTACGATATCTTTTGCTTGTGGTTTTGTGGAGACAAATAAAATCTTTTTTCCATCCTTTGCCATCTGTGTGATAACAGGGAGAACAGAGCGAAGCTGTTCGTCTGTTTTTTCAAGGTCGATAATGTGTACACCGTTTCGTTCTGTGTAGATGTATTGCTTCATCTTTGGATGCCAGCGAGACACTTGATGTCCAAAGTGGACACCTGCCTGAAGCATTGCTTCAAGTGAAGGAATTTGCATAGATATTTCCTTTTACCTCCTCACCATGTCAGCGTGCAGTGGTGCAGCTGAGGAAATAATGGGCAAAAGCCCGAGGTGAGTGAGTAATAATAATGTGGCGGGATTATATGGGAAACTACTCTTTTTGTCAAGAGATATATGGTATACTGTGGTCATTTCTATGGACGATTCACAATTTCCTGACAATCCTTGGTATAAGACTGGCGGTGGCATCGCTTTTTTAGGTGTTCTCGGCGTCCTTCTTGCTCTTGTCCTCGGCTTTGGTGGCCTCGTCGGATACTATGCGCTCCAGATCAAGAGCGGCAACGGAGACCAAATCCAAAAAGACATCCAAAACGCTCGTTCGAGTTTTTCTTCGGATCCAAAACTCACCCAAACAGAAACAGGTATTATCATTGATGACATAACGCCATATATACGAGCATTTGATCCCCAAGAAGGAGATCTGAAAAGCCCTGTAACTATTGTGGCATTTATTGATTTTGAATGTCCCTATTCCCAAGCATCATATGCAGTATTTGAACAAGTGAGAAAAAAATATGATGCAGGTGTGCATATTGTATTCAAACATTTTCCACTCGAGAGTATCCACCCAGAGGCAACACAAGCTGCACTTGCTGCAAGCTGCGCAGAAGAACAACAAGCATTTTGGCAATACTACGAACAGCTTTTTACAAAAAAAGATCTTTCTCGCGAAGCACTCCTGTCGTATGCACACACGCTCGGTCTCAATGAATCTGTATTTGAACAATGTTTCACATCAAAACGATATCGCTCCCAAATTCTCCTAGATCTCCAAGATGGCGTCGATCTTGGCGTTCGAGGTACACCTACCTATTTCATTGGGACCACACGCTTTGAAGGCACACTGCCATTAGACGTATGGGACACACAAATTATTGCAGCTATCCAATCTCACATATAATATATGAAACGTATTTTTTTTGTAGCTTTACTTTTCGGCACACTCTTGATGCCACAAGCTAGTCATGCCATCACAGATACACGATGTTGGATAAAAGATCAGTGTCTTGCACAGCGTGCGGACGAAGATACGTTTCATTCGATGACCCAACAAGAAATTGATGAAGGATTTATTACTTCAACTGAATCGCGTGCTGCATGCGGAGAAAAAGATGCTCTCGGAAAAGAACTCGGGTTTTGTCTTCCGGCAACCGTCGCAAAAACAAAAACTACATTTGGGAGTCAAAATGTATTTACCGACATCGGTGAATTCATCGGTCTGATCTATCGCTATGGCATTATTACGGCTGGCGTTCTCGCCACACTCATGATTATTATAGCCGGCTTCATCTGGACGACGTCAGGTGGAAATTCCGAACGTATAGGATCTGCAAAAAAGAAAATTGCTGGCGCACTTATGGGGCTATTCCTTGCCGTGCTCTCGTATTCACTACTAAATATTGTCAACCCGGCTCTCGTCAATATTCGCCTTCCACAAGTCTGGAAGATCAACACGCAAGGGATTGCTCCGCCGTATTGTGATCAGATCTCACCACCAAAAAATCTGTCCGAAATAGAAGATTCACGTAAGATGACACAAGCGCAAAGAGATGAAGCAAGTAAACATGTTCCAGAAAAATATACCGTTACTTCCACCGAAGCAATTTGTGGATTTTCTTACTTTGTTGAAGGTGCCAATGATTTGCTGTGTACGGGAAGAACGTGTTCAAATCAAACCAAAAATACTATGTGTGTTCAATATGACGCTGATACAAATCATAATAAAAAAATTGAATGGAGATGTGTAGATTCAAATTTGGTCATATCGGTAAAGCTAACAGGATTGTGGACTTCGATACTGTCAACTTTCGACGGTGTAAAAACATTTCTTGAAACGGTTCAAAACGATGATTGGGTTGATATTGAGGGAGATGATCCAGAATTTTGGCCTGTCTGTGAAGGCAAAGATGGTTTATATCGAGGTAACGTGAATGAAAAGATTACATGGAATCAAATGCGAAGAACTGGAATTATAAAAACAAAAGGAACTTCTGCGGGCATCAATCCAACACTACTGGACTATGACTTTATCTTCCCCAAACTTTCTCTTGCTGACCAAGACTGGTGTAATAAAGGCAACGATCAACAATCGTATGACAGATTCAAAGGTATTTTTGTCATGATTGAATTAAAAGAATCTGGAGATTTAACAGATCCAGATTTGTGGATCGGACAAGCAGAACCAAAAGAAAGCAATCCGACAGAAGCAGTGGTAGGAAGCTGGTTGCAACCGGATGAGATTGGTACAGGTATGGCATTTACAGATTACATTCCAAAAGAAAATCTAGAAAAAGGCGTCACTCTCAATGTAAATGTTTCAGACACAGTATTTCAAACTATTGAACAATATACAGGCAGTAACACTAGCAGAAATCGAATGCCAATAAATATAGCTGCAGAGCCAATAAAATGTAAAACAGATTGCACAGATGGAGAAAAAAAATAGTGCACAATTTCCATCTCTTTATATATATCACCCAAAGAATTGACAAAACCAAAAAATCCGTGTATGGTGTAAGGCAATCTTACTTCATCTGTGTCTTTCCTTATGCCAAAACAAGATGTCATCTCGATAAAAAACGCACGCGTACACAATCTCAAAAACATTTCT
>Ga0210006_1000044_pt1 | contig 97733 bp, 84 predicted proteins | sample CryGey02umfilter_2_FD_185452 | JGI IMG/M metagenome (GOLD analysis project Ga0210006, IMG submission 185452) | Groundwater microbial communities from aquifer in Utah, USA - Crystal Geyser 4/10/14 0.2 um filter (SPAdes) (version 3) | ecosystem: Environmental > Aquatic > Deep subsurface >... | reverse complement strand
ATCCTTCACGCCGGGGCGGGGGGGGGTATCGGGGTGGTCGGGCGCTGTCGTGGCGCCCCCTGGTTTTCGTTGGCCTGATCTCCTATTCCCTGTATTTGTGGCACTGGCCCCTGCTTGTCTTCACCCGCTACGTCACCCTGCAACCGCCGGGGGTGGGGCAGCAGGCGGCGATCCTGGTCGCCGCGTTTGTGTTAGCCGCCGCGACCTGGCGCTGGGTCGAGCGCCCCTTCCGGGGCAAGAGCGGCGTGCTAACCCGCCGCGTCCTGCTGGGCTTCGCCGCAGGGGCGGCAGCTTTGCTGGTAGCGGTTGCCGTTTCGGTCGAGGTGGGGGGGGGATTCCCCCAACGGGTGACCCAGCGGGTGATCGACCTGCAACACGAGGCCCTGCCGCCAACGCCGTGGAGGGGTTATGTACGGAAGCTTTTTCCCGAAGCCAGGGCTTTTTGGGGGGCGAAGCATCGCCAGCAGAGCTCTCCCGCCCCCAAGTTCAAGTACGAAGCCTTCGGCGCCGGGAGCCGTATCGCCTTCGGTGGGGAGGAGGAGCCTCCACGTATCGTGGTGTGGGGCGACTCCCACGCGGGCAATCTTCTGGCTCCCTTCGAGGCTTTGCCCGATCCCCTCATCCATGGCCTCACCATTCTGGAGATGTCGGGGTGTGCCCCCCTGTTGGGGACCGGATCCAGCGAAGGTAGCGACGGGGCTAGATGTTTGGCTTTCAACCGAAAGGTGGCCGATTGGATCAGAGCCACCCCCTCCATCCAGAGGGTGGTTCTAACCGCCCATTGGGGTTTTTACACAGAACCGACCCGTTACCGGGAAGCCCCCCTGCGCCCCAGCCCTTTGGTGCCGGGCGCCGACACCGCCGACAACCCCCGCCTCTTTCAGAATGGGCTGGAGCAGACCGCAAGGTTTTTCACCGAGCACGGCGCCGAGGTCATCTGGCTGGCCGACAATCCCGATCCCGGCTTCGATGTGCCCCGGTTGATGGCCCGGGCCGAGAGCTGGGGCGGCGACCTACCCTCAGGCCCCACCCATTTCGAACATCTGGAGCGACAGGAGCCGCTCTTTCAAGGGTTGCAGACGTTGTCGAGCCGTTTCCCGGTCCACCTTGTCGATCCGACGCCGCTCCTCTGCCCCGGCGAGATCTGTCCGGTTGAACAAGGGGGGGAGCCTCTCTACCGCGATGACAACCACCTGAGTCGTCTTGGGTTGACCCTGATCGCCCCCCTACTTGAACGTTTGCTCGATAGGGGAGGCAACCCTCCCCCTTGAAACCTTCTGCCACCCTTGCCACCCTCAAGGTGACCCGCAAAGGAGGCCAACCATGAGCCCGACCCCAAAGCCCCCCCATTGGTGGAACCGCTGGAGCGAGTCCGAGAAGCCCGCATCCCCTCTCGAACCCAGCGAGGCGTCGCCCCAGGAGGTGGTGGTGCCACCCGACCACCCCTTACCCGTCGCGGCGCGCTGGTGGGGAAGTCATGCCGTGCCCGAGGGGGGGCATCTACACCTACGCATCGGCCCCCTTGATCTGACCGCTCAACGCAACCCCCACGAGTGGCGCATCGCCTGGAATCGGGACGACACCTTTGAGGATGGGGTCGCAAAGGCCGAGCTTGCAGTCGTCGATCATGGCAGTGAAACCGAGGCCAACCTTGAGCGGTTTGTCTTTTCTCATACCCCCAAGCGTTTAACCCTGCGCCCCCGTTTGGCCGACCGACCCGTGGTCAGCCGCCCCATTACGCCGTTGCACATCCCGGCGGGGGAGCAGGTGGTCGTTTTCATTAGCTCGCCGCTGTGGGTCGCGTTTGAGGTCGGGGAGGAGGGCCGCTTGCTCAAAGATCTGCCCATCGTCCGCCCCTCCGACACCTGGTTCGGCCCCTCGACCCTGGAGGGGGAGGTTTGCTACGCCGGGCGAACCCGGGCGACCCTGGCCCTCGACCCACCCCCCCACCCCCCCGAGCGGGCCACCATCCCCACCTTGGTACGCAACGAATCCAGGCAGGAGATGCTGCTGGAGCGGATCAACCTGCCGGTACCGTTGCTGTCGCTTTTTGCCGACCAGCAGGGACGGCTATGGAGTGAGGGGCTGACCCTGGTGCGGGAGGGGGACGGTGATATGGCCAGCCTGCACATCGGCAAGGGCCCCCCCCAACATGCGGGGCAGGCCGAGCGCGTCGCTCCTCCACGGCATGAGGCGGGACATCGGATTCTGGCCCGAGCTTTTTCGGCCCTATTTGGGTAGGAGGCAACCATGGAATTCTGGCAAGAACTCGCCGCCGCCCTGCAAGGCGAGCAGGCGATGACCATGATGCGGGCGGCGTTGCTGATCGTGTCTGGGTGGCTGATTGCCCGCGGGGTGAGCGCCACCCTCGACCGTGCGTTCGGCAAGAAATTCACCACCCACCACGCCATGTTGCTGCGCAAGGGCAGCTATTACCTGGTGCTGCTGCTGTTCCTGATCTCGGCGTTGCGGGAGCTGGGGTTCAGCCTTGACGTGCTGCTGGGGGCGGCGGGGATCTTGACGGTCGCCATCGGTTTTGCCTCCCAGACCTCGGCCTCAAACCTCATCAGCGGCCTGTTTTTGCTGGGGGAAAAGCCCTTCGGGGTGGGGGATGTCATTAAAGTGGGGGAGACCACCGGCGAGGTGCTGGCCATCGACCTGCTCTCGGTCAAATTGCGCACCTTCGACAACCTTTACGTGCGCATTCCCAACGAGACCTTGATCAAGAGCGAGGTGACCAACCTGACCCAGTTCCCGATCCGCCGCCTCGATGTGAAGGTGGGGGTCGCCTATAAAGAGGATCTAGACAAGGTGCGGGCGATTTTGGAGCAGGTTGCGCAGCGCAATCCCCTGTGTCTTGAGGAGCCCAAACCGCTCTACATCTTTCAGGGATTCGGCGACTCCTCCCTCGACATTCAGTTTTCGGTTTGGGCCACCCGGGAGCGGTACCTCGACCTGCGCAACACCATCTACCAAGAGATCAAGATCGCCTTCGACGCCGCCGGGATTGAGATCCCCTTCCCCCACCGCAGCCTCTATGCGGGGGAGGCGAGCAAGCCGTTCCCGGTGCGGGTGGTGGAATAGGGGGGGTCGGGGCTATTCGGGGTTGAAGCAGCCGGGCCACACCCGGTTATCGGCGGCCACGACGATCAGCCCCAGCCCCCTTAGCTGTCCCAGGTCGCGTTGTTTGGTTTTGTCGGTCAGTTTGGGGTAGAGGGCCAAATACCAAGGTTTTTTCCGCAACTCCCCCAGGGGAATGGGGGCTCCGGCCTCCAAAACTTGGGTGGCAATCGCGTACTGCCGGGCATTGAGGGTTTTGTCGTCACGTAGCCTTTTGAGATCGTTTTCGAAAAGCAGCACATGGATCAGGCGATTGACCCGGTCATGCAGGGCATTGATGCCGACGAGCATCCCCTCTAAAAAAAAATGGACGAAGGGGGTGTTGGGGGCCGGATTCTTGGCAGCCGATTGTTTGCGACATTGGTTGAACAGGGCGAAATAACGGTCGATTTGATCGTAGTAGTAGCGGGCTTGAGCAAAGGGGGCGTAGCGGTAGCCCGCCGTATGCAGCAAGGTCGCCTCCAACACCCGCCCCACCCGACCGTTGCCGTCCCAGAAGGGGTGAATCAACTCGAAATAGAGGTGGGTGAGGGGGGCGCGCAGCAGTACCGAAACCCCCGCCTCGGCCAGTTCCCGTTGCCAAACCATCAAGGCATCGAGCAGAAGCCGAACGTCGCCGCCGTATTGAGGGGGCTTGTAGCGTCCCCCATGCGTGGCATCCCCCACATAGGTCGCAACCTCCTTGGGATTGTTACGCAGTAGGCCTGGGCGATTGTGTTCGTGGGGGAGTTGGTCGGTGATGAGGGCGTGAACATGGCCAACAAAGGCGGCATCGGGTTGCCATGTCGGTTGCGCCGCCTGTTCTTGGGCGTAGGTATAGGCGGCTTTGAGATTCAGCGCCCGCCGCTGTTCGATCCCCTGGATTTGCTCGGGGTCCAGCAAAAGGGCCTGCTCCGTCTCCGCCTCGCTCAGAGCCGCCCCTTCAATGCTGTTGGTGCCGAAGATGCTGCTGACGACCACCTCGCGCTCCAAGCGGGTGGCCACTTGGGCCAGGGGGGAGCTGCGAAAGCGGGCGTGGGCGTCTTCGACCCGCAACAGCAAGGTTTCAAGGGCGGCGGCATCGACCCCCAGCTGTAGATCGAAGGGGCCGAAGCGCTGGGTATCGACCCGACGGAAAAACTCAGCCATGCAAAAAACCTCGGTTTTGTCCCAATGGATGTCCGGTCAATATAGGGCCAATCTGTTAATCGCGACAAATACTTAGATTGACTAAGTCCGCTATTTTGTCCTGAAAAATGTCCGAATTTGGATTCGTTTGACGTAGCGCGATCACCCTGTAGCCCCCACTTTGTTTGCGCCCCCTCCCCACAACTGATTCCGCATCCGATCTACCTCTTGCTTGCGCCGCAGCAACCCCTCTTCGAAGCGGGCGTATTGCTCAGGCCCCGCCACCCAGGCGAAGAGCACCTTCATCAGCCACAGGGTGAGCAGCGGCAGCACGATCACCTGGATTAAGGTGATGGCGATCAGGTGCAGCACCCGCTGCTTGATCTGCTCCATCTTGAGCTTGAGGTCGGTGTATTGGGTTTGAACCCGATGCCACAGCTCTTTTTTCTTGTTCTTGGCCCAATCGAAAAAGTGGGTGGGACTGAAGGCCGAGGCCGCTTTGCTCAGCGAAGCCGAGGCGGTGTCGAGCCGCTCTTGGAGCGATTGGGCCGCCGTTTTGGTGTTGGCGATGGCGTGGTCGATCTGGGCCGCCGCGATGTCTTTGGCTTGGAGCACCTTGCTGGTCGCCGCATCCCGTTTTTTGACCCACCAATGGCTGATGGTCGACCACACCCCTTCGTCCTGGGTTGGGGCGAGATCGACGGGGGGGAGCGCCTGTTTGGGGGGGACTTGATCCCCGGCGGCATCCGGCGTTTGCGCCATCACTTTGGGGGGCGGTGCGGGGGGGGTGATCGGTTTGGGCGGGGCGGGTTGGGGCGGCTTTGTTTCGTCCATGTGGCTGAGCTCTTCGGCGAATTGCATCGATCCTTGATCGACCTGCCGGGCCAGGGTGGTGATGGTCGAGGTGGTCAGATCTTGTTGCGGCACCAAGACGTAGTGGTCGGCCAGCATCCCGACCTGGGCGATGGCGGGGATCGCCAGCCGCACAAACAACGTCACCATCACCATCTTCATCGCCAACTGGCGCAAGAACAGGCTCGATGCCGAGGGGAAGAGGGAGACCAGCCACACCCCCGCCGCCACCGGCAACACCACCGCAAAGAGCCCCTCCAAAGCCAGCGCCAGCAAGATCTGCTGAATCCACAACGAGGCGGTGGCGGCGAGCATGATGTCGTTGAAGCGGACCAACACCTCGTCGATGGGGGCGACCACCTGACCGAGCGAGATATCGACCCCCATCCCCATTGGGGCCACGGTGAGGGTGAAGTGTTCAATCACCGACAGCAGGCCGTGCAGCAGCTCCCCAACCGCCAAGATCGCCAACGCGGTATTGCGACCGTCGTGTAGGTATTGGCGCGCCTGGGCATCCCATTGATCGAGAAAGGCATGTCCCAGCCAGGTCGAGAGCCCCCCCGACCATCCCAGCCACAGGGCCGCCCCCAGCGCCATGAGGCCCAGCGCCAGATAGGGGGTGTGCAGCCAAGTCCACCGGCTCGGCGGGGTGGGTGGGATCGTGGCGTTGGGGGGTGGGGCGAAGGGGGTGAAGGGGAGCAGCAGGCTGAACCAAAGCCGGGGAATCGGCGCTCCGCCTCCTTGCAGCAGCGCTCCAACCAGGGTGAGCCGGTAGAGCAGCAGCCCCAATCCGGCAAGGAAGATCAGGTTGAGGATCCACCCCCCCTGCCCTTGGGCGATCCCCCCCCACCACCCGAGCAGGCTCAGGATCACCCCCGGCGCCTGCTTGGCCAGGGTCATGGGATCGATCGGGTCGCGGGTGGGGGTGTCGGGGGTCGGCCCGGGGGTGATGGCGGGCGGGAGATCAACGGCTTGGGCATCGGCGGTCATGGTCCATTTCCTTTGCGGGGGTGACGACGAAATCCTGCGTACAAAAGGCCAATTCCATCTTCCCGAGGTTGGGTTGGGTGTCAAACGGATGGTCGCGCTATCGGAATTCCACCGGCTCGGCGTAGGATGGCCCATCGGATTTCACGCAGAAGTTCATCTGGAGCTCCCCATGGACTCGCTCGCTCAGGCCGTTGAACACCTGACCGGATTATTCCCCTCGGCCCTGGTTTTGGCCCTCATCATGGGCGCCTATTGGCTCACCCGGCGTTGGTTCGAAACCTCGACCCATGGACTGAGCGCCGACCGAACCCGACGCCAGCTCACCCTTTCGGCGATCTCGCTGGCTGGGTTATTGATGATGATTCTGGTGCTCCCCCTCGGCGACAGCATGCGGGGTCAGCTGCTGAGTCTGATCGGCTTGCTCCTCTCGGCCGCCATCGCCCTGGCCTCGACCACCCTGATCGGTAACGCCCTGGCGGGGTTGATGTTGCGGGCGGTGCGGGGTTTTCGCATGGGTGACTTCATTAAGGTGGGGGAGCACTTCGGCCGGGTTTCGGAACGGGGTCTGTTTCACGTTGAGATCCAGACCGAGGACCGCGATCTGACCACCCTGCCCAACATCTTGTTGGCCACCAATCCTGTGAGTGTCATCCGCACCTCGGGGACGGTTATGTCGGCCACGGTGTCGCTGGGCTACGACATCCCCCATGCCCGGATTGAGGCGCTGCTGTTGCAAGCCGCCGAGCAGGCCGATCTGCAAGAGCCCTTCGTTCAGGTCATCGAGCTGGGCGATTTTTCGGTGATCTACCGGGTGGCTGGGGTGCTGACCGAAATCAAGGGGCTGCTCTCGGCCCGCTCCCGGTTGCGGACTCAGATGCTCGATGCCCTGCATGAGGGGGGGGTCGAGATCGTCTCCCCCACCTTTATGAATACCCGGGCCATCACCCCCGAACGGCGCTTCATCCCCCGGCGGGTGAACGGGGTCGAGGAGGAAAACTCCGGCAGATTCGAGGCGATGATCTTCGACAAGGCGGAGGAGGCCGAGTCGGTGGAGCGGCTCAAGCTGCGCCTCGATGCCCTCAAAGAGCAAATCGAGGCGCTGCAGGATGCGCTCAAATCGATGGAGGGGGACGAAAAAGTGGAGGCCGAGGCCAAACGGGGTCGACTGACCGCCCGGATGGAGCGGCTGGTGCAGATCATTGCCGCACGGGAAGAGGATTTGATTTAGGGAAGCGCTGATTGAATAGCGCTTCCGAGCGATCCAGGGATGGGTTGCCAAAATAGCGCCGTCGTAGGAGGCGACCTAAGTCGCCGAAGCCCTGCTGAAAAAGGCGGGAGCCTTTAATCAGCGTCTCCTTAGGGTGGGAAACAGCTTCTGGATCATGAACACAAGCAACGGCGGCGGGGATGAACCTGCCGAGGAGGCCAGATGAACAAAACGATGATGCGGCTGGTGTGGGGGTTGGCGACCCTGTTCCTGCTTCCCACCGCCTGGGCGGGTGAGAAAATTTGGGTCGAGGTCGAGGTTGCCGGATTGGGCAGCGACAGCGGCTACATCACCGGTCAGATGGAGCGGTCGGTCTACGACGAACTGACCGGCATGCGACTGAACTTCCGCTTCGTCAAAGTCGAGAACTGCCGCTACTACGAGGAGGAGAGCGATCACTACAAGGATTACGCCGACGAATACGACACCGGCGAGGTAATCGTTCCGGTCGACAAGATCTTGCAGGTGGTGCGCAAACAGGGCGACCCCATCGAGATCGAGAGGCACATCCCGACCAAACCTACGCAAAAAGAGACGATTCCCCAAGGGTTTCACGATCTTTAACCCCCTTTTGGGGGGGCAAACCACCCCTTGGACGGCCCCATGAACCTCCCCCTTCCCCTCAAATTAACCCTGCGCGAACTGCGCCGCCCCGGCCGCTCTTTGCGGGTGATGATGCTCGCCGTGACGGTGGGGGTAGCGGCGCTAACCGCCGTGGCTGGGTTTGCCGAGCGGGTCGATCTGGCGCTGCAACAGCGCTCGGCCCAACTGCTGGGGGGCGACGTGCGCATCTCTGCGGGGCGCGACCTGCGCCCCCTGGCGCAGAGCCTCCCGCCTGCACTCCATCCCCAAACCACGGTGGTTGAACTGCGCACCATGGCGGTGGCGGGTGACCGTCTGCGTCTGGTCGAACTCAAGGCGGCGGGGGAGGGCTACCCCCTGCTCGGCAAGGTGACGGTCGCCGGGGCGGAAGCCATCAGCGATCCCACAATCCCCCCCTCAGGACAGGTCTGGGTGCAGCGGGCGCTGCTCGATAACCTGGGTATTGCGGTTGGCGACCCCATCGAGGTGGGCTGGGCGACCTTGAAGGTCGGGGGGGTGCTGGTCGAGGAGCCCGATCGGGTTGCCGATGCCTTCGCCCTCGGACCCCGGGTGCTGATGAATCTGGCCGATTTGGAGCGCGCCAAGTTGATTCAGCCCGGTTCGGTCGCCCGTTTTACCCTGCTCTACCGCAGTGCTGAGCCGAACCGGTTGGTGCAGGCGCTCACCCCGAAGGTGCCGCAATGGGCCAATGTCGCCACCGCCAAAGATGGCCTGCGCCAGACCGCAGGCATCTTGCAGCAGGCGGCCGACTTTATGCGTTTGGGGGCGCTGGCGGGGCTGCTCATCGCAGGCGGCGCGGTGGCGGTGGCGGCGGGCAGTCAGGCACGGGCCAAGGTGCCGGTCGCTGCCATCTTCCGCTGCCTGGGGGCCTCGGGCTCGGTGGTGTTGGGAATGCAGCTCTGGCTGGCGCTGGGGGTGGCGCTGATCGGCGGCCTGCTCGGCGCCGCCTTGGGCTATGCGATTCAAATGGCGCTTCCCTGGTTGCTGGCCGGACTGGTCCCCACCGACCTTCCCCCACCCACCCTGCTTCCCGCCCTCTGGGGGGTGCTGGCGGCGCTGACCGTGACCCTCGCCTTCGCCCTTCCTCCCCTACTCCAGCTACGCCGGGTCGCCCCGGTGCAGGTGTTGCGCCAAGGAGCAACCGATCAACGAGGCGATAAGGCGGTGTGGGCTGCCAGCGGTGTTGCGACGCTGCTGATCGCCGCGCTGACCGCCCTGGTAGCCGGATCCCCCGAGCTTGCCTGGCCAACCCTGGCCGGTTTAAGCGGTGCGATCCTCTTCTTTGCCGGGGGTGGTTTGCTGATGCGCAATCTGGCCGCCCGCATCCCAATCCGCCGGGTGTGGACCGCCCATGCGGTGGGCAGTCTGGTGCGGGGGGGGAGCGGTCCGGTGCTGGCGGTCGCCTGCCTGGCGTTGGGATTGATGGCGGTGCTGGTGCTGACCCTGACCCGGGCCGATCTGGTCCGCCATCTGGAGGCCCAGGTCCCCCCCAACGCCCCCGACCGCTTTCTGGTCGACGCGCAGCCCGATCAGGTCGCGGGAATCTCTGCCCTGCTGCGCCGCGAAGGGGTGGTGGATCCCGATCTGCGCCCGGTGGTGCGGGCGCGGCTCACCGCCATCGACGGCCAGCCGATCGATGCCCAGAGCTTTTCTTCCGATCGAGCGCAGCGCATGGCCGAGCGGGAGACCAACCTGACTTGGCTCGACGCCCCCGACCTGCGGGAGGATCTGATTGCCGGGCGGTGGTGGCAGGCCGGAAGCGAGGTTCAAGAGATCTCGGTGGAGGAGGGGTGGGCGCAGACCTTGGGGCTCAAGCTCGGCAGCCAACTCACCTTCGACGCCCAGGGTTTTGCGGTGCAGGGGGAGGTCACCTCTATCCGCAAGGTCGACTGGGGGACGATGCGGACCAACTTCTTCGCCATCTTCTCGGCCCCCGCCTTACAGGATCGCCCCGCCACCTTCATCGCCGCCCTGCGCCTGCCCCCCGGCAAGGAGGCCGCCATCGAACAAGAGCTGGTGGCCCAGTACCCCAATGTCACCTTGATCGACGTGGCGGCGGTGGCGACCACCCTGCAAGAGTTGGTCGGGCGGCTGACCGGAGCGGCGACCCTGCTGGCCGGGTTTGCATTGGCTTCGTCGCTGGCGGTGCTGGTGGCGGTGGTCGCCGCCGAACATGCCCGCACCGCCCGAGAGACCGCGCTGCTACGCACCCTGGGCGCCTCACGACGGCGGATTGTGTCGCTTGCGGCGCTGCGCCTAACCCTGCTCGGGTTGGCAGCGGCGGGGTTGGGAAGTACGGGGGCGGGGGTGGCCGCCTGGGGGGTAAGCCGGGCGATTCTGGGGGTCGACTACCTGCCCGACATGGGGGTGTTGCTGCTGGGGGGGGTGATGGCGGTGGCGCTGACGGTGCTGGTGGGGCTATGGGGCAGCCGTCACGCCCTGCGCACCCCGCCAGTGGCATTGCTGCGGGAGGGGGCTTAGCCCGGATTTCTCATCAATATTGTTCCGCCCGCGCTTCTCGCCTCAGTGCGAACAAGCTCCTACGCGATCATTGAGCACATTGCTGAAAAATCCGGGTTAGGCTGAAAAACCCAGACGTCTCGATGCGGCTTTTTTGGCGCAGCGTGCCGATTCAAGGCAGGAGGTCTTTAATCAACGTTTCCTTAATCAATCAGCGCTTGTCTAGGAGTCTGTCGGGCTTGAGCGTCCGTAGCGAGCCGAGTGGGGAATCGAGGCCAAATTTTCACGGTTTTGAGGATCATAGTGGTGGCTATGTGACGAAAAACCGGGGGAATTTGGACCGATTACCCGCCGGCGCACGACTGCATGGATGCAGGAGGTAGAGCAATGCAGGAGCAATTGCCGAGTAGGACGATCTCAAGTCCGACAGACTCCTAGGGCGCCCTATCCGAACCGCCCCTTGAACCGGTTTTTTTGGTTCCACCCCACCGCGCCGTAGTTGTCGACGAAGCAGACCTTGACCTGAGCCTGCCCGATGGAGCCGAAGTAGAGCCAGACGTTGGCCTGTTGTTTGTCGGGGGTGATGAACCATAGGGTGTCGCCCGAGGCGAGCCCCCAACTACCGACCCGACGTACGCACAGGTCGGCCTGGCCAGGCTGGTTGACCAAGGCGATGCATATATGGGCTTCGCCCTGAAGGTAGGTTTGGTAGACACGGGCCATGATGCTCGATTCGTAGGTAGGGATGCCTTCGGTTTTGTAGGAGCGCCGCCCCGGCGCGATGATGTGTGTCGTCGATCTTCCAGGAGCCCCTATGTCCGACCGGCCCCCCGTCAAGCGGCTCGGCCTCCCGACCCGGGACGGCAAAACGCTGAAAATCGTGCAAACCCAAGAGGGGCAACCGCCGATCCTGACCGAGGCCACCCCCCCCGAGTCCTGTGCCGAAGCGCGTCGTCTCAAGGCGACTAGCGCTCAGGGGGTGACACCTTCGCCCCGCGCACAGCCCCTGGCCACCATCAACACCCCTTTGGAGACCCGAACCCGGACCATCCTCTATTACGAGCTCTCCGCCGAGGAACAAGCGACCCTGAATGGCGGCGTTACCCCTTCTCAAAACAAGGGACGCAAATAGGGGGAGCCTCGTCACCCCCCTTCCCGGCTTTCTGCTCCCCCATAAGCGGCCTCATTCAAGGCGCCACGGCGAACCCGGAATCCACCTGCCGACGAGCACCTAAGGAAGCGCTGATTGAATAGCGCTTTCGAGCGACCCAGGGCCGGATCGCCAAAATCGGGAACGTAAGTAGGAGGCGACCCCGTCGCCGAAGCTCTTCCGACGTTGCAAGCCAAGCAAAAACCACGTCGCCTCAGGGCGCCTACTTTTGGTTTTTGCGAAGCGTCGCTGAAAAAGGCAGGATGCCTTTAATCGGCGTTTCCCTAAAAAAACCACACCCCCTATTTCTTACCGCCGCCCCCACCCCCCAGCGACATCGACATCTTCATGCCGCCGCTCCCCCCCTTGGAAAGACTGAGATTGAGCCCGCCGTGTCCGAGCGAGAGCGACATGTTCGTCCCGCCGCCCCCTTGCGATTGGCCCCCCGAACCGTGCTGCGCCAGCGACACACCGAATTTGGCCAGCCCCATGGCCAGCCCCAGCTTGGAGCCCCCCTTCCCCCCTTGATGCATGGAGAGGCTCGATCCTGACCTGCCGCCTCCCTGGTCACCGCCCACCCCCAATGACAGCTTCACCCCCCGACCGCCTCCGAGATCGAGCTGGAAGCCCAGGCCGTTTTTGCCACGCCCCTGCCCTTGGCCGCCGCTGTGCGCTCTGTCGCCATGCGACTGCTGAAAGACAGAGAACTTGAGGTTGCTCCGGCCCATGCCCTCGGTCGAAAAGTGCATGGCGCTGAGTTTGCGGTCCCCCTGAGTGCTTTGTGTCGTCGTCAGACGGAAACCGCTGCTGCCTCCTGGGCCGTGGTGCATTTCGCTCAGTTCGGAGCTGGAGCTGGAGTTGCCGAACGTGTCTTGGAAGGCCTGAAAGCGTTCGACCCGTTTAGAAAAACCATCCGGGCCGCTGTGCAGCTTGCTGGACTCGTGGCTGAAGCGGCTCGTCCCGCTGGCGTGGTCTTGAAAGCCCTGAGAGCGATCGACCTGTTTGGAAAAACCATCCGGGCCGCTGTGCAGATCGCCGGTCTCGTGACTGAAGCCTCTCGTCCCGCTGGCGTGGTCTTGAAAGCCCCGAAACCGCTCCCCCTTGACCTGAACCCCCCCGTCGGGGGTGCTCGTGTGGTCGATCTTCGCCCACTGCGAAAACTGGGGGCCCTTGCCCTTGGGTATGCCGCCCCGGTTGCCCTCGGTGCCCCCGAAGGCATCCAGCCGTGCCAGATCGCCCGATTTACCCAGCGGCACCAGCGCCCGGCTGTCGTTGCCCGAGCGGCGGCTGTGCGACAGCCGGGGGGCGCCGAAGGAGTCGGGGTCGGGTTGGTGTTGGCGGCGGGATTCGTCGTTCATGGCGGGGAGAGCACGGCATGGACCCTACGGCAATCGCCGCTGGATTATGAGTGCAGTCTCCCGGTCGAAGAGGCACGGAGACGCAAAGGTTGGATGGCCGCTAGGAGTCTGTCGGACTTGAGATCGTCCTACTGCGCCGGCGGGTAATCGGTCCAGATTTCCCCGGTTTTTCGTCACATAGCCACCACTATGATCCTTAAAACCGTGAAAATTTGACCTCGATTCCCCACTCGGCTCGCTACGGACGCTCAAGCCCGACAGACTCCTAGCAGGTGCATGGACTCCCTTCCAAGGAGCGTGTTGGCCGATGCGCATCATTTGCGGAACGTTTTGGCTCCGCCACTCAGGGCGAAGGGGGCCAATCTTTTGGTCAGCGGTGAGGCAAATACCTCCCGGAACGAGTGATTCCCAATGTGTTCGAGCGATTGGTGGACGTAAGCGCGACGTTTGGGACTTTTTCCCTGTGAAGCGAACAATCCGCGTGCATGTTCGGACAGCATCACGGTTGTCATTTTGTACGCCCAATTCCGGCCCGCCTGCCCCACCCCGGATGCTTTGAAAAAGCCGAGTCCCGACTTGAGGTCGCCCCTGACGATTTCCTGCATCCCCGTGGCCACCATGCGACGGCGCTGGGCGAGCCTCTGTTGATCCTTGGGATCCAGGCCGTCTCCAATGCGTCGATCCAGACCCCGTGCAAGAGCGGCATAATCGTATACCGCCGATTTTTTCTTCTTCCGACTGTTGTAAACAGCAGCGATGTCGTTGCCGATGTGCAACGAATGGACCCCCGTTTGATTGGGCTCGTAGATCACCTGCCGATTAAGCGTCTGTGCCAGTTTTCTTTTTTCCTTCAGAGAGGGCATCGATCGTGCCTGTTGCGATCCCGAAACGATGCCGGTCAGTTCGGCATTCATGTTGCCAAAGTCGAGAGACTTGAACTTGGAAACCCCCTCCAAGGTACGACTCCCGGGAATGCCCACTCCACCCTTCATATTGAGGTAGGGCTGTTTGTTGCCGAGATCGAATGAGGCTTGGGCTTCGGTTGTAGAGATCGTCTTTTGACTGCGGGTCCGCGATGAAATGGCTTCGATGTCCATCAGATTATTTCCTTGTCGTCAACTTATCAGCGGCAGGAGCGCCTCGGTATGTTTTCACACCACGTCACCAAAGTTTTTTTAGGATTGTTGAAAGAGACGTTTCCCTCTTTTTATAGGGGACAAGCGTGTTGAGATCACCCTCGTAATGATGGTTTTTTTGCTTGTTGTATTTTTTGATCTGATGACCGCGATCCAGGGCGACAACAAATTGTTTTTCGTGTCCAAAATGGACGTCGTGCGTAGGTCCGCCCACATACGTATGCGTCTGATCCTCCCATGTTCGGGTGGGGTGTTGGACGGTATTGATCGGAACATGCTTCTTCCTGTTCAAGGCGGCACCAAACATGGCGGCATAATCCATGGATTTGGCCACAAGATGTTTTGCCGCGGCCGTAGGTTTTAAAATCTGGGGTAGGAAACTCATGACACGATCCTTGATTCATGGTTATACCGGTCGATAAAAACAACCGGCAACTGAAGTACAACTTTTGAACCCATAACCGTTAAAAAATTGTTTAATTCATTTGCGGTTGGTTGTCCCTCCAGGTTCCGTGCCGAACCGTAAAATACCTCGTTGTCATGCGGCGCCTGCGCCCGCACCTCTAACCGTTCGAATCCCGGTTTTTCCAGCATTCGTTGTGAAGCGTGGTTGTGCTCGAAGACCTTGGCGTAGCAGGCGTGCAGCCCGGTGGTTTGCCTCGCCATGTCGAGCAACAGCTCCGTCGCTTGGGTGGCCAGGCCATAACCTCGGAAGTCGGCGCCGAGCCAGTAGAAAACAAACCCCACCCCCCCGTGCTGAATCAGGTTGACCGAGCCGATAAAACCCCAGTCTTCGTGCAGCACCGCAAACGCAAGCTGGTCGCCCAGCGCCTCGTTTTCGGCGATCCAACGGTGCCAGTGGTCGTCGCCCTCGAAGGTCGGCAGGCAGCACAGCTCGGCGATGTCGGGATCGAAGTACTGCCAGGCAAAATCGGGCAGATGGTGGTGGCCCAGCGGCTCCAACCGCAGCGGCCCCGAGGTTTGCTCCAGCACCGGGGCGAAGGGGTGATCGAGAAGGCGCTCTTGCCAAGCGGCCAGGGCTTCACGCAGTGCCCCAGCCGGAGCGAACCCCGGCTCGTTCCAATCGAGACGGCGGCAGAGGATTGATGCCTCTTCGGTTTGCCCCAAATGCCACAACGCCCCGCAACACCCCAACCGTTCGGCGGGATGCAGGGGGCGCAGCGCTTCGAGCCCCTCGGCCGCCGCCAGCAGCAGCGGCCAGTCGCTCCAGCACTGGGCCAGATCGAACAGTTGCTCCCGCTCCCGCCCGTTCATGGCCCAGCCGTACCGCTGCCACCCCTCGCGCAGACCGAGCAACCAGTCGATGCGGTCGCCTCCGGCCAACTCGTCGGCGCGGGCCAGGATTTCGGGCAGATGGTGTTTGATGGCAGCCCCCGACCATTGCTGCTCCGCCAACGCTGCTGCCAACCCCTCCAGGTTCGAGGGCGGGGACGCAAGGGGAAGGGGGCTGGACGATCCGGTTTGTTTGGCATGCATGGTGGTCAGATCCTTCATCGATTTCACCGTTCGACAGCTTGGAGAGGCTCAATGCTTCATCGCTGCTCGCGGAAATTGCTGGGAAGCTCTAGGAGTCTGTCGGACTTGAGATCGTCCTACTGCGCCGGCGGGTAATCGGTCCAAATTTCCCCGGTTTTTCGTCACATAGCGACCACTATGATCCTCAAAACCGTGAAAATTTGACCTCGATTCCCCACTCGGCTCGCTACGGACGCTCAAGCCCGACAGACTCCTAGAAGCCTGTTGGACTATCGGTCCACCACCCCGCCCTCCCCGAAGCGTTATCCCCGCGCAGGCGACGTGGTAGGAGCGCCGCCCTCGGCGCGATTACGTCCCGCCCCCCCCGCAGCGTCCCCATCCCCCCCGCGACCACTGGATCCCCGCCTGCGCGGGGATAACGCTTCGGGGGGGCTTCAGGTCAGGCCTGGACCAACGCAGGAGCCACTGCGCGTAGGAGGTCACCCCGGGGCCGAACCTCAAGTCCGACAGACTCCTAGAGCGTGCTGCGCATGTGGGTCATGAACTCAAGAGATTTCTGGGTGCTCGTGTGCAGATGTTCCTGGGAGCTGCCATGCAGGGTCAGATCCACGCCGGCGGCAATCTCCGGGAAACTATGGGTCTGGGTTGCCGGTTCTGGCGGCGACGAAATTTTTTGGAAGTTTTGTTGGGTGAAATGCTGCGATATCAGGCTGCGAACCCCGGACATCGGCGCTCCCAGGCGCATCCAATTGAAGGTCAATTCTTTGATCGCTTGATGGTGTTGGACCGGATCCATGCTGGGAGCGTCGCCAAGTTTGGCCTGGGTGAAACGGTAGGAGCGCACCACATCCGAGGCCGAACCCGAGGTGCCCATCATGATGGGGAGGCCAGCCTCGTCGCGCATTTGCGTCCCCAGATCTTGGGAGAGGTCGATCCCGTAGCGACTGGTGGTCGCGTGTGAGGGTTTTCCGGTGAGGGGATCGATCGGTCGAGTGGCCTCCATGCGGGGGTTGTCGTGCCCATATTTCGGCGTTTTACCAAGCACATGGTGGCCGACGATCGTGGCTTCGATGCCAAGCCGGGATTGTTCCAAGGTCATCGGTCCCGATTTCCCGTGAACCATCATGTCCACCAACGACGCATAGGAACTTCCGGTGCCCTGGGCGCGGGTTGTGGTCAACTTTGTGACCTGCTCCTCAAGCGTCGTCTGTGCGGTTTGCGCATGCTCCTGACGCAGTGTCTGAGCGTAGTCGGCCATAACGCGGCGTTCTCCATGCACCATGTGGCTGCTCATTTGGAACACGTCGCTGTCCACTCGCCCCAGCTTTTTCCGGGTGTTTTGCAGGATGGCGGTTTCTGTGTCCTGCCATCGTGCGTGGGCGTCGGCGCGGCGAACCAGGGTCTCCTGCGTTCCATGTTGGAGGTTCATGTGGGTCTCGGTCAGGTAACTCTTGACGGAGGGGCTCATTGTGGAAGTCGGCACAATGGCCTTCTCGCCGACCCAATGGCCGCTCACCGGTTTGAGCGTAGGCGGCTGAGAAATGGACGGCTTGGGTTTGGTCCATTGCCTATAACCCAAATACGCCAAGCCGCCGAGGGTTGCCAGACCGGTTATGGCGGTCTTCGGGTGGCTTTTGGCGAAGTTCATCAGGGGAGACAAAAAGCTGCTCATCGTTGCCCTCCAAGACGGCGTGAATGGCACATGTAGACGGCGTAACTCATAACCTGCTCTTGAGCACCGGGTACGCCTGCGGGTTGCCCAGAACCTGTCCCAGTCCATGGGTATTGCGCCCCAGGTTTTCTGGAGCGATGACCGTGAGAGACTCGGTGACCTGTTTGGTGGTGATGGTTTTACCGAAGAGTGTCAAATCGGGAACCGAACGTGTGTGCTGGCGCTGTTGTTGGGTGAGCTCCAACGCCGGTGCGTAGAGGCCGGTTTGGCGGAATTTCACCGCAATCTCGTTGTGAAAATCTGCGTGAGGGGGGGGATTTCCCTGGATGAAGCTCTGGTATTCCTGCGCCTGTCGCCCGAGAGACATTTTGTCCATGTTGGGATCTCCGGATCCCATCGAGGGCTTGCCGTAGCGTTTGGTCTTGCCGCGCAAGGTCATAATGCCGGAGCTCAAGTCCCTGTTGTCGAATAGCACCGGGCGGGTGACCTGCGCACGCATCTGCGAACCCAGTTCGCGCAACGGTTGGGTGGCGTCGCGCTGTTTGGTGCGGCTGTTGAAGGCCTCGAAGCGAACGTAAAACTCCTCGGGCAGCAGTGCGGTGACCATGCCCGGGCCGCTCCCCGACCACAGCGGCACCGGTTGCGACGGATCGGTACTCAGCAAAGTAGCCGGAGCTGCGGCCAAGGGGTCGTGGCTCTGTCCGTTTTTAAAACGTGTCTTTTCTTGCCTGAAGGTCACGGGATCGCGGGTGGTCGCCAGACTCTGAAAACCGCTCGTGTATTGTTTGTTGACATCGTGGCTATTGGTCGCGCCGGGATCCTGTGGCCAGGACCGGTACACCAGCCGACCCTCCTTATGAGCCTTAGACAGGCTGTCCTGAGCGTAAAAATCATTGATGTCCTTCATCAATTGATGCCCGTAGCGCTGCACCGCAGAGTCGCCCAGGTGATGCACATGATCCCGAATCTGGGCGTAGTGCTCCTGAAGGTTTCGCGGCTTTTTTGGCGGTGGACCAAGGTGGAGGGTGCCCGACTTGGTTACCGTGAACGCGGGTTGTTGGGATGCCTTGATCGGCGGCCAAAAAACGTGGTCGGAGCTACCTGAGTTGTCTCTGTCCATTCGTCTGCTCCTCGATATTGATTCAACGGAAACTCCGGGGTCGGGTCTTGGACGCAACGGTTGTCAATACCGTTACCGCGTCTCACTCCCCCCCATCACCTCAAACAAATCGACCTTCCCCTGCCGTTTCACAAACAGCTCCCCATACAGCTCCCGCGCATCCATCTCTCCCCAGGCCACCGCTTGCAGCACCATGTAGGGGGCGGGACTGTGGGGTTCCAGGCTCATCAGGTGGTGGGCGGCGTCGCGCAGTAGGGCGTAGGTCTCCTCCCGGTTGGGCAGGGTGTATTCCTGCTGCGCCCCCTGGGGGTGGGCCCCGGCATGGACCCCCTCATGGGGGTCGGACTCCGCCTCGAAACGGGCCGCCGCGTGCAGCGGTTCCGCGTCGTCGGGGTTTTCGGCCATGGGACCGACCTCGATCTCTTGCGGGTAGGCGCCGCGACGGTTGAGTTCGGCGCCGATCATGCCGTCCACCCCCGCCAGCAGGGTGGCGATCGCCCCCAGGCTCGGGGCCTGATCGCCGCAGAGGCGGTCGAGCAACCCATCGAGGTCGCCCAGCGCCGTCTGCGCCTCGCGCACCGCTTGCAACGTCGCCAAATGGAAGGGGATCGGGGTGATCCCCAGCGCGGTGGTGAATTGCTTGGTGGTCGCCCCCTCGATCTGCTTTTCGACCTTGGCGCCATGCACCGACAGCATTTGCTCGTTGCGCCCGGCTTGTTCCCAATCGGCCCACCCCCACGCCCGCTCCTCCCGCCCCGAGTCGGTCAGGGGGACCAAGCGCAGGGGGGGGAGCAGTTTGTCGTTGAGCCAGCGGAAGATGTTGACGCGGTGCTCCAGGTCGCCGGTGTCGTCGGGGTGCAGCGCCTCCCAGTAGCGCAGGCACAGTCCCCGCATCAGGGTCAAAGCGGCGGCCAACCCCAAAAAACCGGCCCGGTGGATCCCCGCCTCGGCCATCCAGGCGGCCAGTTGCAAATCCTTGCTGCGCCGGGCGATGGCATCCCGGGTCAGCACGGCGACCTTCTCCCAGTCGGCCTTTTTCAGATCCCGCTCCCACGGCCCCTGGGGCAGGGTGGGGTCGTCGGCGCGGCGTGCCTCTTGGATCTCGCGGAAGAGGGGGGAGCCGCGCAGATCCTCGCCGGAGGGGCGCTCCTCCTCGACCGGACGCAGCAGGTCGTCGAGCGACAGCCCGAGGATCTTGGCCAGGTAGGGGGGTGATTGCAGAAGATCGGTATTCATGGCGGTCACCAGGCGAGCGGGGCGCGGATGGGAAAATCGGGCAGGGTCAGGGGGGCAGGTTGGCCGCTGGTTGGATCGGTCCCCAGCAGTTGCAAGGCCAGGAACATCCGTCCCACCTTGGCCCCGTTGTCCCCCTCGGGAAGCTCGACCGGCACCTCAAAGACCAACGCCAGGGTGGTCGGATCGAGCGGATCCACCGGGGGACGGCTGGTTGGGCGGTGCTCGGCGATCAGCCGCAACAACGCCCAGGGACCGTCGACGAAGAAGGTGGCATGGGGGCCGTCGACGCTCAGGCTCGGTTGCGCCGGGTCCTTTTTGGGCAGGATCGAGGAGCGGTCGGCCCAATTAAAATCGAGGGAAACCGGCTGGCCGAATCCCCAGTTCAGATTCCGGACGTCGTTCGGGAAGGTGGCGCTCTCTTGGCCGCTGTGCAGGCGCCAATCGAGCAGCTGGTCGCTGACGTGCCAGGCGGGGGTGCCGTCCTCAAAGGCCCGGAAGGTCGGATGCAGACCGACGCTTTGACTGCCGGGGGTTGCGGCCAGGTTGGCGGCGAAAAAGGCGGCTGCCTTGTCGAGTCGATGCAAGAAGCGTTCGGCCTGCCGCCAGCGCTCGCCCTGCGTCGTCTTAACCTCGTCGAGCAGCCCCTGGCGTTGCTGGGCGTAGTCGAGGAAGAACTGCCGGGTCGCAAGGAGGGGGGCGGGGCGGCTCGGGTCGTCGCCGAAGGGGAAGCGGCCCGCCAGGCTTTGGTTGAAGGCGTGGGCCAGCGCCTGATAGCCGGCGTCGAGCACCGCCTCTTTGCGCGCCTTGCACAGGCTGGCCGTCTGCCGCTCCAGGGTGGCGCGGTGCAGCGAGAACAGGTCGTTGCCGAAGGGGGGGGAGGTATGGTTCTTCAGGTCGGCGGCGCATCCCCCCAGGGTCATCGGTTGCAGTTGTTTGGCGATCCAATCGTCGAGGTGGGCGACCTGGCCGCTGGGCTCTTTGAATTGCACGAAACGGTTGAGCTCGGTGATGGTGTTGCCCCAGTAGGCGGCGGTCTCCCGGTTGCCGAGGTGGGTGTCGTCGATCTGCTGGCTGTTGAGCAAAAAGTTGACGAAGGGGGCGGCGTACCCCCCCAGCACCTGGGCCCGCTGCAACTGCCGGTCGAGCAGCTCCTGGACTTGGGGGGGGCTGCCCAGGTTGGCCAGCAGGGTCTCGGGGGGATCGGCGGTCCCGACCGGATGAAATGGCACCCGGTAGAGGTGGCTGGCGCGGGCCAATGCTTCGATGTTGGCCAGGGTGTCCCCGGCAAAGTCGCGTGCACATTGGGTCAGTTGCGCCGCCTGGGTTTCGAGGCCGTGTTGACCCAGCATGGCGATCAACATGACCAGATCCCCCTTGATCCGACCGAAATCGCCCCCCTGCTGGCGCACCGCCCCCTCCAGCGCCGCCAGGGGGGAGACCGCCACCTCGGTTTGCCAGGCCAGGTCGGCCCCGATTTGCGCCTGGGTGAGCAGTTCGTTGGTCACCCCGGCCAGCCTGCGTTTGGCCAGACGCTCCCCCAGGGTCGGGGGGGCGTCGGGATCGGCAGCGGCGACGGCGAAGGCGTCGTATTCCCGCAGCGCCGCCATCGCCGCCCGCAGCTTGCCCTCGTCCCACCCTTGCAGGGGGACGCGGCAGACCATCTGGTCGGCGGTGTTGCGCTGCATGAAGTTCAGCCCACTTGCCGCCACCAGTTGATCGCGCTCCCGCGCCGCCCCCTCGGCCAGTCGCCATTGCCCGTCGCGCAGGGAGAACAGGGGGGCGTTGGCGGGGCCGGGGATGGCGGCCAGCCGGGTCATGGCCGGTTGAAAACAACGGTCGTTGCCGAACAGGGCGGCCACGTCGTCGAGGGTGGCGGCGGGGTAATCGAACCCCTTGAGGCTCTTGAGCGCCGGTGCCATCCCCTGGGCGATGTCGAGACAGGGGTTGTGTTGGGCGTCGGATCCCAGCCAGCTCGACTCGATCCACCCCATCCAGGCCGAAAAATCGGCGAGGGTGGCCGGATTGTCCCCCTTGGCGTGCCTCATCTGCGTGAGGTCTTCAGCCCCCCGGTCGAGCTGAGCAAAGAGCCCCTGCTGGCTTTGTACCCCCCATGTCAAAAGAGATTGGCTCGCCGTGTCGTGCATCCCCTGGGGGGTCTGAACCGGGGTTTTGTCCTCGACTTCCATCAGCGCCTTGCGGAACAGCCCGTCCGGGTTGTTCACCGAGCTAGGCAGCGGCTCGTCGTAGAGGTAGAGGGACAGCGCTTTGTACATCTCCAGCAGCGGGGCGGGGTCGCTGGCGCTGTAGTCGTAGGCGACGGTCCAGTAGAGCTTGTTGAACCGTTCGAACTCGGTCAGGGCGGTGGCCCGGTTCAGGATCAGTTGCTGCCACCCCTGCGCCACCACGGGGGCGGAAAGCTTCGGATCGGGGGGGGTGGCATCGAGCAGTAGGTTGCGGGCGCGTGCTTCGAGCTGGCAGCGCAGCTCGGGGAAGATCACCTGCCGCAGCGCCTCGTAGGACAGACGGCTAGAGACGGTGTCCTCGTGGCGGCGGTCGAACCAGGAGACCGGGATCGTCGGGTAGCTCATGTGGGCATCGATCTGGGCGATCCGATCCTGCAAGGCGTAGCTCGTCTCGCGTCCGACACAGGCGCCGTGGCTGTGCGGGGCGCCGATTTTGTGGTCCTTGACCATGTCGAGCGCCCCCAGGGTCCGGTCGACCTGACCGACCAGGCGGTTGGCGTCGAAGGCCAGCCAGGTGCAAAGCAGGGCGAACAGGGCGACCGTTCCCAACTGAATACGCCGGATCGCGGTGTGGCGCGACAGGATCCCCTGCCGGGTGGCTCGGGCCAGGTTGGTTTCGGCAAAAACCTTGTTTTCGAGCAGCTCGGGGACGAAAGCGACGTCGCTGCGGGGATCACCCTCCAGCACCCCCGAGCCAGCCACGGCGCCGGTGAAATACAGGCCGCGCATGAAGAAGTTGCTGTGGAAGGCGCTGCCCCGGAAGAGCCCTTCGAGCACCTGACGCAGCGGCGCCCGCAGTGCGGCCATCCGCGACGGAAAGAGGAAGAAGCGGTCGACCTCGACCGGGTCGCCCCCCTCCCGGCCCGCCGCCTGCAACTGCAACCGTTTCAGCCCCTGTCCGACCTGGACGCAGGCCTCGTCGACCCAATCGGGCAGGAAGGTGGCGTCGAGGGAATAGGGGTTGGACCAGCCAAACATCTGCTTGAGGTGGGCCGGATCCATCCGCGACCAGAAGGGACCAAACCCCTCGACGGCGTCGCACTGGGTGACCACCACATAAACCGGAAAGGTGAATTCGAAGCGGCGTTGCAACTCCAGCAATTGACCGTATTGCCGTTCGGCCCAGCGGCGCAGCTCGGCGGGGCTGCCCCCCAGCAGCAGGGGGGCCGGCAGGGCCAGGATCACCCCGTCCAGGGGCCGCTCGGGGCGGCGGTCGAACAGCCCCGCCACCACCCGGTTCCAGGCCAGGCGGGTTTCGGGATCCTGGCTGTCGGGGGCGACCTCCAGCTCCAGGTCGATCAGCAGCCCCTGCTCGTAATAGACGAATTGAGTCCCCGGCAGGGCCAGGGCCGCTTCCTGGGGCGAGAGGGTTTCCCGGCGGCTGGCCCCCCCCGAGGCGGCCAGGGAGCTGCGGCCCGAGCCGGTCGGCCCGAGCAGCACGATCCAGGGGGCGCGGTAGCGCCATTCCCGACGTTGGGCCAGGGTGCGCACCCCCGCCATCAGGCGGGCGAGTTGGCGGGCCAGCCCCTGCAACCACCGCAACAGCAAGGGGGGCTGGGCGGTCGCCCCCCCCGCTGCCCGCTTGGGCGCCTTGGGTTTGAGCAGCCAGCCAATCGCCAAGGCGATCAGCAGCACCCCCGCCGTGAGGCTGGCGACCCCAAAAAGCGAGATGGACGCGAAGTTCATCCCGCCCTCCCCGTGGTGGTCGGAGCGGAGACCTGCCCCAGGGTATTGAAGGGGTTGATGGCGACGAACCAGACCGCCGTCGAGATGGCGACGTAGAGGCTGGCAGCGACCACGGCCCCGAACAGCCAGGGGCGCAGCGGGGCCAGACGCTGCCCGGTCGATTCGCTCAAGGTGTAACGGTAGGCCTGTTCAAAGGGGGGCAGGCTGCCTCGGGCGGTGGCATCGGCGCCGATGAAACGCAGCAGGCGGCGCCGGTAGTCGGCCAGCCCGGTTTTGCCTCGGCTGCCCCGGTATTTGCCTTGAAAACCGAGGTGCAGCGCCATCAGGAAGACGGCGGCCAGCTCCTCGTTCAGGGGGTTGTGGGAGCGGTCGGCCAGCAGGGTGTCGAGCCGGGCAAAGAGGTTTTCCCCCGACTCGTCGCTGTTGAACATGGCCCTCTCGATCAGGTAGTGGGGCCAGTGCAGCGCCCCTTTCCATTCCAAATCGAGGATGAACAGCTCGTCGACCTGGGCCGCCATGACGTAGACGGCGCCGCGATAGGCGGCGATCCGCTCGGCGCTCGACTGCGCCTCGACCTGTTGTTGCTGGCGGCGCAGCAGTCGGATCAGCCGGTCGCTGACCATCGCCGCCAGGTCGTTGCCGTTCTGCACCAGGGTCAACGGTTGCTCCCCCTCTTGCCCCTCTTGCGGCGTCTGCGCCTGCCCATCGGGCGCACCCCTCCCACCCGTCTCCCGACTCAGGAAAAGGGGGAGTTGTCCCGCCGCCTGGGCCTGTTTGATCCGGGCGACCTCTGCGTAGAGGTCGCCGTACCAGGCCAGCAAGGGGCGGTCGCCGGTGAAGGGATCAGCCACGGGGCGCCTCGTTCTGGGTGCGGTAGAGCAGGATCGCGGCAGGGCTGCCGACCCCCGGTCCCTCTATGGTCAAGGTCGAGCCGTCGGTGAACATCCGCACCAGTTTTTCTTTGCCCCCCTCCTCCAGGGTGACGGTGCGGTCGGTGATCGCCAGCAGCAGACCGCTGGCCTGTAGGGCGATCTCCCCCACCTTGGCGGGATCGGGTTTGTCGAGCAGGGCGCCGCGCAGACGGCGGCGGCGCAGCTCGGGCAGCAGGATCTTGTCGCCGATGCGAGTTTGGCTGGCCCAGCGGGCGATCTCCTCCTGGCTTTGCCCCTTTTGCGGGCGCAGCTCGATGACCAGGTCGCCCCCCATCCCCTCGGGGAGCTTGCGCTGAAAGGTCCCCCCCTCGATCCGCTCGAAGGGGAAGATCTCGAAGGTGGTTTTCTGCCGCTCCAGGATCGACCCGACGTGGGCGATCAAGGCGCTGAAGCCGGGGATGCAGTGGTTGTGGTCGTAGGGCAGCGGCTTGGGGGGGATGGGTCGGGTGTCGAGGGCGGCCAGATGCCCCGCCGCCTGAGCCAGCGCCAGATACAGGTCGAAAGGGTGGGCGGCCGGGGTCTCGACCCAGACCTCAAGGGGGGGAAGGGCTGCGGCCAGGGGGGTAAGCAGGGTGCGCCCCCCTTGGGCGCCGCCGCCGTCGCCTCCGGCCAGCTCCTTGAGTTTGTCGCGCAGCGCCACCGTCATGGTCTGCAACCGGCTCGGCAGCCCCTCCTCCCCCAAAAAGGGGCAGGCGTCGGCCCGCAACATGGGGGGATGAAAGGGGGTGAGCTCCAGCTGTTTTTTCTCGTTGCGGCGCACCTCGACCAGGGGAATCGAGACATATTTGGCCGAGGGTTTGCCGTCGAACAGCGCCAGCACCGGGCGCAGGCGGCTCAGGGCGATGGTCGACTGGCCGGTGTTTTCATCCCGCGCCTGGGTGCCGACCGGGATATACCGCCCCGCCTCCCGCCCCTCGCCGGGTTGAGGGACCGCCAGGTAGATGCGGGCGGTGGGCTGTTCATCCCAGGGGTGATCCTTCAGGTCGCAGACCAGGGTTTGTCGTTCGTCGGCGGCGGGGAAGCGGACAGCCAGCCCGTCGGGCATGACGGCGTGCAGCAGATCGACGCGCACCTGCCCCTTGTCGAGCACTCCGGTGTCGATGCCCAGACGCAGCACCCCCCAGAAATAGGGGTGGTTGCGGGCGCTCAGGTGGAGCTGCTGCCGCTGCCAGTACAGGTCGCTCTGTTGCAGGTGCTGGGGGCCGAGCAGCATCCCCTCACTCCACTGCACCGCATCGGATGGGGCGATGTCCCAGGGGGTCGTCATGGTGGGCTCTCCTTCGGGGGAGGCGGAATTTCAAAAGCTTGGGCGCTGACGCGGCTTAGGTTGATCTGGGCGTGCAGCAGCGGGGTCAGGTCGAGGGCAGCCCGACCTTGGGGATCGCGCAGGTTGGGGTAGGCGATCACCTTGTAGGCGCACTGCGACCCCTCGGGCAGCGGCACCGGGTTGATCCAGTCGCCGGGGGGGACTTGCAACGAAACCACCTTGAGGGCGCCGGGATGGCGTCCCATCAGGGTTGGTTTGTTGGCGAACCAGTCCCCGGCGTTGTCGGGCATCGCGGTGATGGCGGCGTCGTCGAAGACGAAGACGATGTCGACCCAGGTGGCCATGCGTTCGTTGGCATCGGGGGCCGCCACCACCCGCAGCCCCATCAGGGCGGTCGGGGGGGGAGAACACCCCGCCAGAACAAGCAGGAGTAGGGTGGATAAGCGCAGCGCATCCACCAGCAGGCGCCCCACGCGGCCCCCAACACCCCACTTCGGCGCGGACGGCCCCGGCGCACCCATCAACCCTTGGCAGAGGGGGTGGCTTTGTGCCCCCGCCGGTAAATCCCCCCCGACCCCCCTTTGGGAAGGGGGGCAGGCGAAGGGGGTTGCTTGTGGGGCGGCGGTGTTGTGTAGGGTGGATAAGCACAGCGCATCCACCAGCAGGCGCTCGTGGACGGGGCTGAACCGCAGCGAATCACTCCACCCTCCCCTCATCGCAGCACCATGGCGCTGAACTGTCCGGGAATCAGGCTCATGCCGACCCCGTCGCTCAGGTCTTGCAGGCAGGGGTCGCAGGTGCTGCGGGTCGGACCGGGTCCGATCATCAGGCAGGTACTGCCGAAAATGCTGACGTCGGGGCCGGTGTTGATCCCCGAGGCGACCCCGAGACCCATCTGATCGCCCAACCCCACCGTCCCCACATCGAGCATGTTCCCCCCCAGCCCCGGACCGATAATGACCTGGAAATTGGTCGGGATATGGGTGATCGAAAAGGCGAAGTTCACCGTGACGATGGGGATGCCGATGTAGGTCACCACCGGTTCCAACGGTTCGATTTGAGTGGTCAGGGTGTTGTTGATCGGTCCCGGCATCGCTTACCCCATGTGGATCTGGTCGGCGTCGACCCTGATGTGCTTGTCGGCGGTGATGACCCCGTGGCGGCTGTGCAGGCGCAGCAGGGTCGCCGCCTCCAGGGCGAACGATCCAAATTTGCTCAGCTTGTCGGCCGCCCGCTCCACCACGGTTTCGAGCACCGTGGTGAAGAGATTGCGGGCCGCCAGATTCAGGGTGCCGGTGGCGGCGGTCAGCTCGGCGTCGCGGCGCGAGTGCAACGCCAGCGATTGACTCGCCTCGATCCGCACCGTGGCCTGGCTCAGGTGCAGCGACTCGGCCCCCGGTACCGTCAGGTGCGCCGTCCCCCCCGCGCTGCGGGTCAGCACCGCCAAGATCCACCCCTCCCCCCCCCCCGTTGTCGCCAGCACCCGGTCCCCCGGCTGGGGTTGCAGCAGGCAGCTCGCCGCGAGGGGGAGGCTCCGTCCGTCGTCGAGCACCGCCCGCCCCCCTTGCAGGGCGACCACGCGGGCCTCGACGCCGAGCAGGGCGGGGGCGGGGTGGGGCAGGGGCAGCAGGCGGGGTAGGGCGCTCATGGGTTCAGCTCCATTTCAAGGCTCAAGGCTTCGGCCTGGGCCAGCTTTTTGTGGGTTTTTTCAGCCGTCGCGGTGTGGGCGCCGAGCAGGGCGCGGTTGGGCAGATCGGTGCAATGCAGCTTGGCGCGGCTCAGATTTGCCCCGCCGAAACGACAATCCCGGTCGCCGTGCAGGTGGGACAGATCGGCGTGGCGCAGGTCGGCGGAGCCGAAATCGCTGCCTTGGTGGGAGGAGTGTTTCCAGAAGCTCATGGCCAGTTTCGTCCCGCGCAGATCGACCCCGGCCAGGCGCGCCTTCTGGGCGACCGAGGCGGTCAGGTCGGCGCCGCGCAGGTCGGTGTCGACCAGGTCGGCCTCCAGCAGCAGGGTGTGGGGGGCGTGCAGGTTTTCCATGTGGGTGCGGTGCAACTTGGCCCCCTTGAGGTTGCCCTGGCTCAGGTCGGCGCCGCTCAGGTCGGCGTCGCTCAGGTCGCAATCCATCAGGGTGCAGCGGGGCAGGCTGGCTCCCGCCAGGTTTTGCCCGGCCAGATTGCAGCCGATCCACAGCGACTCCAGCGCCGACAGCCCGGTGAGGTTGCAGGTGGTCAGATCGGCCTGATGAAAAACCGCCTGATGCAGGTAGGCCCCCGAAAAATCGGCCCCCTCGAAGCGGCATTGCAGGGTGGAGACCTTGAACCAGCGGGTTTGCCCCAGAAGGGCGCCGCTCAGGTCGCTGGCGACCCACTGGCACAGGCTGGGGCTGGCGCCGCGCAGGTCGGCGCCGCGCAAATCGCTTTGGGCCACGGTCAATTGCTTGAGGGGGCGGTCGCCGAAGCGGGCGCCGCTCAGGTTGCAGGCGACGAAGGCGGCCCGGTCGAGCTGGCAGCCGGAAAGATCCAGGCCGCTCAGGTCGCACTCGTGCAGCGCCGCCTGCCCCAGGCTCGCCCCGCCGAGGCTGGCGCCGCGCAGATCGCACTTGAGCAGCGCCGCTCCGGCGAAGTCGACGCCGTTCAGGTCGAGCCCGGTCAAAGACCGTTCGTGGATCGGTTTGCCCCGGCGCAGCAGGGTTTGGAGTTCGTCGCAGGTTATGGGGGTCATCAGGCCACCGCCCCGAATGCGGTTTCGACAGCGCCCCTCAGATCGGCGTCGTCGAACAGGGCGTGCCCCCGCTCCAGCCGCACCAGATTGGCCCCGCGCAGGTCGGCCTGGGTGAAGTCGGTCTTGCGGGCCAGCGCCTGGAAGAGGTTGGCCTGGCGCAGGTCGGCGCCGATGAACTTGGCGTTGATCAGGATGCAGTGGGGCAGCGCCCCCTCGACCAGTCGGGCGCCGCTCAGATCGGCGCTGCCCAGATCGCAGCGCAGCAGGCGCACCAACCCCAGCTCGGCCCCGGTTAGATCCGATTCGCGCCACGAGCTGTTGAGCCCGTGGGTGGCGATCCAACTGGAGGCGCTGAGCGCCCCTTTGTTGAGCAGCGTTTTGGTCAGCTTGGCCCCGTCCCAACGACTGCCCTGCCCCTGAACCTCGACCAGGATCACCCGATTCATGTGGGCTTGGCTCAGGTCGGCGCCGCTCAAGTCGGCGCCGTTCAAGATCACCGTGTCGAGTGTTGCCCCCCGCCAGCGGCTGCCGGACGCCTTGAGTTCAAGCAGCGCCCCCTTGGTCATGACGACGCCGTCGAGCACTGCGGCGGTCAGGTTCAGCCGCAGCCCTACCGCCCGGTTCAAGCTGGCTGCGCTCAGGTCGGCGCCGCTCAAATCGGTGTCGACCAGCATCGCCCCGTCGAGCACCGCCCCCGCCAGCACCGCCCCCGCCCCCTTCAAATTGCTCAGGTTGGCCTTGGTCAGGTCGGCGCCGTCGAGCCTCGCCCCGCGCAGATCGGCCCCGGTCAGCGCGGCCTCCACCAGCCTGGCCCCGCGCAGATCGGCGGTTTTCAGGTTGGCCAGCTCCAGGTTGCAGCGGCTCAGGTCGCATCCGCGCAGATCCATGCCGGAGAGATCGACCCCGAGCAGATCGCGCCCCGCCAGCGGTTGATCCAGGCCGATCCAGCGTTCGACCTTGCGGCGCAGATGGGCGGCAACCTCGGGGCCGGGATGGGGACGGGTCGCCTGCACCGCCTGGCGCCGGGCCCGATCCTCCAGCCCCTTGATCTTCTCTTGGGCGGCGTCGAGTTGGGCCTGCCGTTCGGGGTCGAGCCCCTCCAGTTCGGCAACCCCCGCCAGGGGGGAGGGGCGGTCGGGTTCGGCGCGCTCGTCGGCCTCGGCAAGCGCCTTGGCAGGGTCGGCGGGGGGCGGGGGGGCGGCGGCCTGAACCTCGGCCAGGGGGCCGTTTTGTTGCTGCTCTTTGAGCTCGGCCAGCTTTTGTTGGCCGGTCTGGTCGGCTTCGTCGAGAAGGGCGCGGGCCTTGGTCAGCATCGCCCCCAGGTCGACTTCGCCCCGCTCCAGGGCGCCGGCGGGGATCACCCCCAGGGGGTTTGGCTGCGCCTTGGGGGGCTGGTAGTCGACCGGTTTTTCCAGGGGGGACTGAGCCCAGAAATCGGCCTCCATTTCATCGAGCCGCGCTTGGCGCTTGGCCAGGTCCTCGGCCTCGGCCTGCGCCTGGATCGCCTGGCGCAGGGCCTGTTCGGCCGCGGCGACGACAGGGGTGAGGGGGGCGTCGTCGAAGGCGTGCAGGTGGGCGGTTTTCGGGTCGGTGCGGGCCGCTAGGGTGCGGTGGTAGTGGGCCAGGTCGCGGGGCGCGTCATGCAGCGACTCGTACCCCCCCAGCAACGCGGCAATGTCTTCGCCGTCGGGGTCGAGGCAGTCGGTTTGGGCGCGATAGAGGCAGACTCCGAGCTCCAGGTGGGGGATCAGCCACACCGTGTCAAAAACCGCATCGAGCGCCTGGGCCTCTTCGGGCGACTGACCGACCCGCTGCACGAAGATCCGGGGGCGCATGCTCGGCAACATCCCCTCGATCACCGCTTGCGTGGGGTGCAGCCCCTCCAAGCGGTAGGGCTCCCCGCCGGCGAAGAATCCCTCCATCTGCTGATCGATGGGGGCGGCGTTGAAGGCGGCGGTGTCGCGGTTGCGGGGCATGTTGGGGGCGTCGACCGCCAACCATGCGGCGTCGAAGCTGCCGAGCAACGCTTGCCGGGCCGGGTGGGTGATGGGGACCGCAACGAACCCCGCCGCTTCGCTCTTTTGGGTGCGGTGGCGGATCGGATCGTCGGGATTTTCGATGTTGGGCATGGCCCCCTCGCCCGCCCCCCCCAACCGTTTGCCGGTGTAGCCGACCCCGTCGGGATTGCCGAAGTGGTCGGGGCCGCCGAAGGCGCGTGCGGCGGTCAGCGGCATGGCGGTAAAGGGGGTGGGGGCACAGATCTTTTGCCCCCCGGTCGCGGTCGCCCGCCAGGTGCGGTCGCCGATGATTTTTAAGCGTTTCGAAATGGGGCCGACTTGAACCGACACCCCCATCGCGGTCACCGCCTTGCCGCCGGGGGGGTAAGCGATGGAGGCCAGCAGCACCTCGCCGTAGCGCTTGGGATCGAGGGTGTCGAGCGGCTGCTTGGGGGGCAGCGCCTTGAGCGCCTCGGGCCAGCTCTGGTGCACGGCCAAAAAGCGGGGGTTGGGGGCGCCGAGCTTGAAAAAGCCCATGGCGACCGCCACAAAGTGGTGGCTGCCCGCGTGGGTGAAACAGCGGTGCATCATGGCCAGCGACAGGGGTTGGATCAGCCTCATGACGTCCTCATAAGACGATCTTGAGGGCGCCGACCAGGTCGGTGCTCAGGCCGCTGAGGATCGCTTCGAGCTGGGCCACCTTCTCTTGGCACTGCACACCGGAGCCCCAGAGGTTGATGTTGTTGCTCACCCCCGACAGGGTGATCGAGGTGGTGTCGCCCGCCAGGGTAATGTCGGTGCTGGAGCCGATGACGTTGATCCCGGTGCTCGATCCGGTGACGTTGATTCGGGTGGTACTGCCCACCACCCCGATGTCGGTGGAATCGCCGGTGACGCTGATGCTGGTGTTGGCCCCGGTCACCCCGATGTTGGTCGAGACCCCGGTGACGTTGATGCCGGTCGACATGCCGGTGACCCCGATGCTGTCGCTCGCTCCGGTCACCCGCAGTTCGCTGCTTGCCCCGGTGATGGCGGCGCTGTCGCTCATCCCGGTCAGATTGAAGCCGGTGCTGATGCCGGTCAGGCCGAAACTGCTGCTGATGCCGGTCATCTCCATCCGGTTTTGCATGCCGGTCAGGCTCATCCCCTGGCTGATGCCGGTGATGCTACTGCTGGTGCTCATCCCGGTGGCGGAGACCTCGGTGTGCATCCCGGTCACCGAGGTGTTGCTCGACATGCCGGTGATCGAGGTGTTGGTGTTGGTCCCGGTGGTGCTGGTGCTGGTGGAGGTGCCGACGGTGCTGGTGGTGGTGGAGGTACCGGTGGTCGAGGTACGGGTTTCGGTGCCGGTGGTCGAAAGGCTTTCGCTGGTGCCGACCTTGTCTTCCCGGTAGTTGTAGCCGGTGTCGGACCACACCTTGGACTCATCGGCCTCCGAGGTGCTGTAGGTATTCCCGTAGGAATAGCTCTCGCTGAGGATGGCGTGCCGCCCGTTTTCAGAGGTGGAGTAGTTCCACCCCGCCCCCCTGCTGTAGGAGGCATCCTTGAATTTGCCGCTGTCGTAGGCCCCCGAGACCTTGCCCCAGGCGGCGTCGACGTCGCCGGTCGAGACGTTGGAATTCATGCCGTAGCGCAGTGCACGGCTGTCGCCGTACGAGGTGGAATCGTTGTTGCCGACCTGGGTGTTGCTGGTCCAGCCGGGGGGGGTGACCACCTTGCTGCCGAAGCTGTGCAGGATTTGCTGGATTTCGGGCAGCTCCGATTCGTCGCTGCTGCGCCCCACCAACACGATGGCCCCCACCTCGGGGATGGTCTGCATACTCGGGGCGAGTTTGACGAAGGTCGCCGCCCCGCCGCCGTCGGTCGAAAAGCTGACGTAGACCCCCTTGGCGTCGAGGCGGTCGCCGCTACAGGTGTCCTCGAAGGTGTGGCGGGCCAGGTCGAAGTCCCCTTTGTAGTCGTACTCCCAGCGCCCCGATCCTTCGACCGGTTGATGGGCCACCACCTGGGCGAGTAGGGAGCCCTGGTGGGTGTCTTGAATGTCGAAGGGGGTGACCAAGCCGGTCTCTTCGGTCGATTGGAATTGGTTGGAATACTTGCCGTCGAGGCTGGCCTCGTGCTGCACCTGGGTCAGGACGAAACTGCGCCCTTCAAGGCTGGGGCGAACCGGACTGGGGTTGCTCGGGGCGATGAGTGAGCCGGTCAGGGTGAAGGTGTGGCCGACCCGCATTCGGTCGCAGCTGCTCGCCCCGCTGAGCGAGGTGCCCGAGGTCGCCAGGGCGTCGGCGGCGTTGCCGGTGAAGCGGGTGACCTCCTCCTGATTGCAGCCGTATTGAAAAATCTTGTACTGATGGAAGGGCAGATCGTCGTCCCCCTCGGGCTGGGTCGCCTGCACGCTGGCGTATTCGGGGGGGTAGAAGGGGGCCTCCCAGGCGGCATGTTGACGCACGAAACGGCCATGGATCGTCGAGGTGGTCAGGGTCTGTTCGTAGCTGTACTGGGTAATCAAGTCGTCCTGATCGAGACCGAGCGCCTCGATGTTGCTCATGGTGTAACGCAGGGGGCGGTTGTCGGGGTAGACCTTGGCGTAGTGGGGGCGGTTGGCGAAGACCGCCACATGACCGCGCGCCGATTGCAGGAAGTAAAAGTAAAGCTGCGCCTTGCCCATCAAGCGCTGCACGAAGGCCAGATCGCTCTCGCCTGCCTGCAACCAGTCCTGCACCCGCCACACCGCCGGATTGTCGTCCCCCTCCAGGGTGCTCATGTCGTAGGCGACCTTGTGCTGGTCGAGCACCCCGGCAATGGCGTCGCGGATGTTGCATTGGGGGTGGATGCGGTAGTTGTTGCTCAGGCTGAGTTTGAACAGCGCCGCCTTGACCGTGAGGTTGTAGACCCCCGGCTCGGCCATGGCGAAGGAGACGGCGATGCCGTTGAAAAACGACCACTGCGCGCTACCCCCCTGGGCCAGGGCGGTCAGAAAGGGAATGGGGGTCGCGTCGGGATCAAGGGGACGGCGCACCGCGAAGGTGACCGGGCGCCCCATGATCTGGTCGAAATCGATCTGGCGTGTCGCGGCGGGGTCGGTATTGGCATGCAGTTGCAACTGAAACGAAAACGGGGCGTTGACCTGCTCCTGACCCTTGAAGCCGATCAGGCGAAACAGGTTCTGACCCAGCACCGTGCCGTCGGCCAGGGTGATGGCCAGTTGCAGGGCATCGTCGCCGCACGGCGGCTCGCGCAGATCGATGCGGCTGCGTCCGATGACCGCGCTCATGCCGCCTCCTGCCCGGCGAAGGCGGGGATGATAAAGCGCACCTCGCTGGGGGGGTGATCGGGTAGATCGGCCCCATCCCCCAGCCAGGCATCGAGGCCGAGCCGGGGGGATGGCGCCCGTGCCAGCAGCGGGGCGTCGCCCAACCGCGCCTGTGCCCCCAGGTGGGTGGCACGCGGTTGCAGCCGGGCATCCCAGGGCTGGGTTTGCAGCCGGATGTGGCAGTCGAGGGAGCGTCCGGTCAAGAAGTGAAGCAGCGCCTTGAAACCGGCGTGACCCTCCCCCCCCGGCAGCAGCGCCTCGAAGCGCGCCCGGGGCAGGGGGCCGATGCTCAGGCCGATTCCCGCCTGTTCGTCCCAGGCCCGCTGCCCCAAGGGGGTGTCGATCCCGAGCCGGTTGCGGCGCTTGCCGAGGCGGATTTGGTCCTCCTCGGCGATGGCGAACCAGTTGCCCACGTAGGGTTCGAGCGCGACCGGCGCTTGCACGAAGGCGCCCAGCACCCGAATCAAGGCGGTGGGGCTGCGGCGTTGATCGGCCAGCAGGCCGGTCAGAGCCAGCAGGGCGCGGCGGGGCAGCGGTAGGGGGTTGGGCAGGTCGGGATCGCAGCATCCGAGCAGGGCGGCCAGATCCCGCCCCAGGGGGGTCTGCTCCGGGTCGTCGCTGGTGCTCAATCCCGGCTGCTGCCGGGCCTTGATCTCAAAGCGCAGGGTGTTGATGCGGTGGTTGAACAGATCGAGAAAGTCGCCCATCGCCCGGTCGCCCCGGGCCGCCCGATCCCGAGCCCACTCCCCGTAAGGGTCGGGCAGGGGGCCCATGGCCCCCGCGATGCTGTAGTTGGGGGTCGCCAGCGCGACGGGGCCATCCTCGCCCTCGGTTTTCCAGCCACTGACCTCGTGGCCGGGGAAGGCGGCCGACAGCTCCCCCTTGAAACGCAGCGGCGGAATCGGATCGCCGTGCGCACCGGTGGTGTTGGCCGGGTGCCCCTGCCCGGGACGCAACAACAGGCGCACGAGCTGATAGAAATCGAAGCCCGCGTGCCCCCGCTGGAGTTGCCCCCTTAAATCAGAGGCTGGTCGCCGCAACGCACTGGCCATCGTTTCCATACCCCCTCGTGACGATCACTCCTAAGCCCCACCTCGACAAAGGTGTTCAGGTGGGCCAGCAGCGCCAGAAAATGGGTGAGGACCGCCCCAAACAGCAGCGGACTGCCCCCTTCGAACCGTTTTTCGATCACTTGCAACTCAACCGCCAATCCCCGCCTAAAACCTCGCCACGGCTGCTGTTCGATCAGCCGCATCGCCGGAGTCAGGGTCAGCCCCTCCAACCCCTCGATCTGCTTCCACCCCTTTTCTCGGTCCTCTCCGGCGTGCAGACGCAGCATCCGCTTGAGGTTTTCGAGATCGAGGTTTTGCAGGTTCATCCCCAGTTGGGTCACCAGCCGCCAAGGGCGGGCGCCGAGTTGGGTGGGGTGGCGGTGGGGGGTGGGGGTGTCGAGCAGGGTCGCCCCGACCACCGCGCCGGGCCCCTCCAACTTGAAGGTGTCGCCCGCCCGCAGCCATTCGGGCAGGTTGCGGTTGGTGCACAGCGCCCGCCCCCCGATCACCGCGTCGGCGGGCAAATCCAGGTCGAACTGTCGATCCATGAACGAGATGTAGAACTCGCTTCCGGCCACCTGGGGCAGATGGCTCTCCTCCCGGCGCCAGCCGTAGAAGGTGTCCCGCTCCTCCAACCGATCAAACCCCTCCATGGCAAAGAAGGGGACCACCTCGCGGGGACGTCCGCCGGGGCGGGTGGCGGTCAGCCGTTCGAGGGCGTAGATCTCGCAGTAGCGGTGGCGGGCGACGTCGCCGGTCAGCCGGTATTCGTAGCTTTTCTGGTCGAGGATCAGCGGGTCGATCGGTTGGGGGAAGAGGTTGACCAGCGGCACGCAGTTGAGCCGCAGCAGGGAGCGGTTCGCCTTGAAGGTGGCGTTGGTATCGAACAGAAAGAAGAGCTCGAAATCCTCAATCGCCCCCCCCAGGTCGATTCCCTCCAGATCGAAGAAGAGAAACTTGGCCGGGAAGGCGAAATACTCCTGCAACAGCCGGTAGCCGGGGTGGGTAGCGTCCCGCTCCGGCAGCGCCCCCTCGTCCGCCTCGAAGCCGACCCAGCGCAGGGTCTCGGGGGGGAGGAAGGTTGTCTGCGCGCCGATCCGCACCGCGATCCCGCTCAGGTTGACCATCAGCAGGTTGTAAAGGGTGAAGGCCGCAGGGGCGCGGGTGTCGATGTGCAGCCGCAGGGTGGGGGCGCCCAGCGCTTGAATGGGGTCGTTGCTCCCTGGTATGCGGGTCACCTGCACCTGTAGGGTCGAGAAGACCTCGGGATGCCCCAGCAAGAACTCCAGGCTCGCCGCTTTGCGCAGATGGAGCGAAGCGACCTCCAACGGCAGCAGGGTGGTTTGCCAGCAGGTGCGCATTCGGCAGGGGGTGGTGTACCCCTCGCTGCTCTTGGCCTGGGTTTGAAACAGGCGGTGGCGCTCCAGGGTGAAGGGGCCGCCCGGTTTCATCGCCACCTGGGCCACCGCCATCGAGGGGATGGGGGCCTCAAGGTGGGGATACAGGGCGGCGAGCAGGGTGTTGGGCAAGGCGGCCCGGTCGCTTTCGAGTTGGTAATGCAGCCGACCGGTGAGGAAGGCGAACGATTGCAGCAGCAGTTCAACGTGGGGATCGCCCGAGTGGCCATGGCTCATGGCCAGCGCCTGGGCGGTGGCGGGATGGGCGTCGGCGAACTGCCGACCCTCTTGACGCAGCAGTCGCAGCTCTTCGTGGTAAAAGTCTTTGAGTTTGAGCGCTTCGCCGGTCATGACACTCTCCGAAAAACCACTATGCGACGCCCCCGACGCAGCCTTACGGCTGCCCTTCCAGGGGAAATCGGATCTCCTCAACCTCCTGTCCCAGATTGAGTTTGGCCCGCACCACCAAACGGTAGGGGGCGTTGGTAACCCCCCGTTCGACCTCGACCGCCACGTCGCGCAGACGCAGCTCCCAACGGGCGATCAACCGGCTGAGCGCCTGGGTATAGGCGGCCAGCGCCTCCCCTCCGCCGCCGGGGTGCAGGGCGACCGGGCTTTCCAGGCCGAAGCCGAAGAGCCCCTCCTGGCCGTCGAAGGGGGAGCGGGCGCTGGCGACGATCCGCTGCACATTGGCTCGGATCAACGCCAAGGGGTCGTCCCCCTCCCGCTGCCCCCCTCTGGGGTCGCTCAACCGCTCGAAGAGATAACGTTTCATGCGCCCGCCGCACCCGATTAAGAGGTGAAGTCCCCAATGGGCCGGTTGCGCGACACGCTCCAACCCGCCGCCCGCATGCCGGGCGAGGTGGTGTCGGCCGCCTGCACCGAGTACTCCCAGAGGATTTCGGTGAAGTTGAGCTTGAATTGCTCGGTCGGCATGTCGTCGGGGTGGGACTGAAACTGGATTTCGCTGATCAGGGCGTAGCGCAGGTAGAAGGTCATGATGTTGAGGGTCTGATCCCCCGAGTTGCGCATGATGAACAGCTTGGTCGCCGCAGCTTTGGTCCCCGAGGAGTCGAGCGGCTTGGCCCGCAGGCAGTAGTCGTAGAGCCCTACCGAGGTCTTATCGACGTATTTGACGCAGGTGAACTCGGTGATGACCGGCCGTCCCGAGGTTCGGGCCGAGTTGCTCACGTCGGTGGTCACCTGCTGCTTCATCCCCTGGTGGATCGAGACCAGCTCGAAGCAGGGGCGGTCGCCGACCTGCTTGAGGATGTCGTCCTTCCACTCGGCGTCGATGAGGCTGCCGCCGTCCTGCCAGCTGTTGCTCCCTCCGAAGATGGAGTCGTCGCCGGGCTGCAAAAGAATCAGGTCCATGGTTTTTCCCTTTCGTATGTCGCTATCCCGCTACCGCATCGGGCGGGATCGAGTCATCGCATTAGGCCGGAAGATCGGCTACCAGGCGGATCGAGGTGGTCAGCTCCTCAAGCTGGAAGTGGGGCTTGAGGAAGATTGTCGCCTTGTAGGCCCCCGGCTTGCCGGGCACATCGGTGACGCTGATCTTGGCCGCTCGTAGCGGGTAGGAGGCCTTCACATCTTGGGGCGCCTCGTCGTCGAGCAGCACGTACTGGGCGATCCAGCTGTTGAGATAGGACTCGACGTTGCTCCGGGTCATGAAGCTGCCGACCTTCTCGCGCATGATCACCTTGATGTAGTGGGCAAAACGGGACGCCGACAAGATGTAGGGGAGCATCGAGGAGACCTGGGCGTTGGCGTTGGCCAGATCCGAGATGTACTGCTTGGGTTTGTTGGTGGTTTGGCCGCCGAAGAAAACCGCTTGGTTGGTCCCCTTGCAGTGGCACAGCGCCATGAAACCCAGGTCGTTGATCTCTTTCTCGCGCCGGTCGGTGATGGCGACCTGGGTCGGGCAGATCATCGCCACGTCACCCTCGCCGGTTTTGAAGTTGAAGGCGGGCAGCCCCCGAACCAATCCCCCCCCTTCGACGCCGCGAATAGCGGCGGTCCAGCCGTAGAGGGAAAAGGCGGTGGTGACCCGATTGGCCAAAAGGTAGGCGGCGTTGCCCCAAAGGAACTTGGTGCTGTCGGGCTCAAGCGCAGTGTCGGGGGTTCCGGCGGGGGGGAGCGACCATTCGTCGACCGAGCCCACGTCCTCTTCGAAGCGGATCCCCTCGACCGGGTTGGTCTTGTCGCCGTAGGGCAGGCGCAGCAACACATCGGGGAGCACCAGCGAGACGTAGCGGGAATCCTCGCTGTCGCGGAAGCCGCGCCATTCGGTCAGCTCGGTGTTCTCGAAGATCTTGGCCAGGTCGCGGGGCTTGGCCAGCGCCTCGAAATTCCCCAACCCGAACAGCCCCGGCGCCGCTGCGGCGACAAAGGGGGCGTGGCTGGCGGCGGCCACCTCGGCGATTTTGTCGAGCAGGGTGATGTCTTGCGGACTGCTGCCGAAGCGATAGTCGCCCAGCAACATGCTGTAGGGGGCGCCGCCGTAGGTGCCGTATTCGGCCTCGTAGATCTTTTTAAAGACGGCGCTCTGATCGAATTCAACCGCCTTGGTCAGATCCTTGTAGAGATCGTCGCGGCTGATGTTGAGCACCCGCAGCTTGAGCATGGTGCCGGTCTCGGCCCGGGAGATCAGGTAGAACATCCCCCGCCAAGTCGCCTCAAGATCCTTGAACTGCTGGTCGTGCATCACCAGGTTGAGCTGCTTGGCGACCAGGGCGTCGATCTCGGCAGTGCGGGCATCCATGAACTGTCCCGCCGACCAGCCGCGACGCGGATCCTCATCGGGGATGTTGGCGGCGGTGATGTTGGCCAGAACGTCGACCGTCAGCTGACCCAACATCGCCAGGGTCGCGGCGGGGTCGCCACCGATGAGCTCGGCCAAAGTCGCCACCTCGTCGGCGGCGGTCACTCCACGCCAAACCGTGGGATCGTCGCCGGTGAAGGCGGTGGTGAATTTGCCCCGCAACGCATCCCCCTCGGTTCCAATCGTGACCGCCAGGTCGAGCAGCTTGGCCACCGCGTCGGAGACCTCGACCTTGGTTTGCAGGTCGCGGATGCGGCAGCGCCGGTCGTACCAAACCTTGAAGGGATTGACGGCGGGGGTGGCCGGGTTGGTGCCGTCGCCGGGGATCTCACCCCAGTCGGGGCGCGACACCAGCGACAGAGGTTCGAAGTGGGTCAGGTCGCCGAAGGTGAGCAGACCGCTGAGGTTGCCGGTGCCGCCCAGCACATTGGGGACCGGGGCCAGCTTGATGCGCGGTTTGCACGATTTGAGGACGGCGTTGAAGTTGTCCCGGTCGATTTCGACCATCTTGCGATCCTTGACCGGGAGGAGCTCCGAGGCGGAGTCGCCGGACAGATCGGCGAAGATGCCGATGATGAAGGGAAGCTCCTTCTTCTGGAGCGCCCCACCGGTTTCGACGTCGTAGGTGATTTTCACCCGCGGCGGACGGACCCGGGTGAGTTTGTCTTGGACACTTCCCAACATGGTTTTCTCGGCTCCTCTGTGTCATCCCATAGGTCATGCCGAACGATTCGGCCTGGCCCCGGTGGTCGCCGCTCCAAGAAGTACCTTCGCGGCGTGCCTCAGGACGACCCTTTTTAGTGGGTCGTGATTGAGCGGCGGTACATCACCTGACCGCCATTGGTGTTCTGGCAAACGACCTCGCCCTGGGCGACCAGGCGGTCGAGCGCCTGCTGCACCAGATCGAGGGAATCGTTGTAGCGCTGGCGCAACAGCCACCACCGCGCCACCCCTTCCAGGGTTTCGGAGGCGTCGGGCCGCGAGGCCAGGTAACGGCTGATGGCATCGGCGGCGCTGGCAATCTCGTCTCGTTGGATTCGGCTCACGCGGTTTCTCCCTCGTCGGATCCTTTGGGCACCGCCGCCTGCTGTGGCGCTGCCCTGCGTTGATGTCGGCTACGGACGCCGGGCGATCCGGCCAGTCGCGTGCTGCCCGGATCGCCTCGGCCCAGGTACGGTCGAGGGGCGTCGGGAACCCCTATTGCAGGGGGTGTGCCAAGGTTTTTTTGGTTCGTTAAGTATTTGTAAATCAAACGAAAATATTGAATTTGTTGCGGCGATGGGTGGGTCGCGGCGGACCCAGGGGGGGGAGGCCCTTGGCATTACCTGATGAGGGGGTAATGGGCGCAATTGCAGGGGTTTGGCAGAGGATGGGGGGGTGGGTCGCGGATGACCCGGCCGGGGCACGGGGGACCCAGGGGCTTAATCGGGGAATTCGGGGGGGCGGTTCGACGTGGGTCGTCGGCGGGGATGGGGGGATCGGACCCCCCGCGTTGATTCCTGCGCTGGGTAGAGGCGTTTTTTGGAGGGCACGCGCCGTCGCGGTTATTGCGGCGCTTTCAAAACCGGTCGTTGACGTTCCTGGTTTTGGCGGTCCATCCGTGGGTCGCAAGGGTGCGCCGAATCAATCGGCGCTTGTCTCAACACTGCTGGGGGGGTGATGTGCCCCGGTCGAGCCGGGTTCACCCCCCCTGGTCGCTTACCGCCCCACGACCGGAAAAACGATCTCCGGTGCGGGTTTGGCCGCCGGTTGGGGGGCCGGGGCGTTGTAGGGATCGGGGGCGGGGCGGGTGTAGGAGACGACCCCGACGGTCTCGTCGTCGTACAGGTTGACCACCGTGAAACCGAAGTAGGGTCCACCCTCGGGATTCCAATCCCCTTCGAGCTCGCTGCCGCCGTTCCCGGCGATCACCTGAGTGACGTTGTGTTTGGGGCCGATCTTGTCGGTGTAGAGCCACTCGTGGGCGTGGGCGCAGAAGTAGCCCGCGAATTTCGGGGTGTCGCCAAAGAGCTTGAGCAGCGCATCGCCCAAGGTATGGGGGGCGGTGTTGTAGACGATGTCGTGGGGACCGGGGTTGTTGAGCACCAGCGGTTTGTGGGCCAAGACCACGATCCGCTTGATCTTCCGATTCTTCGAGGCTTTGGCGAAATCTCGCTCCACCCAGTGCAGCGGCGCCCAACTCGCCACCGTCTTATCGGCAAGCAGGGGATTGGCCACCGTTGAGAGGGAGTCGGTGTTCAGAACCACGTAGTGCACACCGCTCTTCAGGTCGTCAAAGGAGTAGGTCTGGGTTTGGTTGTTGTCCTCGGCCAGTAGGTCGCGTTGCAGTGCTTTGGGGCCGGAGGGACCGTTGCTGGCTTTGGCCAGATGGTTGGCCGCCAGCCAGGCGACCCAGGCCGAAAGGTTGGCCGAGTCGGGGTATTCGACGTAATTGCCGGGGCTGACCTCTTGCGAGGCGTCGGCCTCGTGGTTGCCCGGCAGGGGGACCAGCTCGATGTGGCTGTCGGCGAAGTGGCTTTGATCCACCAGGGTTTTCCAGGCGTTGAGCTCGGCGGCGGCGGTTTGGCCGTTGTCGGGCTGCATCCCCAGCACCAAATCCCCCACGAAAAAGAAATAGTCGGGCTTCACCGGCAGCGTCTGAATGTCGGCCAGGGTCTGCTGCAACTGCGCCACGTTGGCGGTGCTGGGGGCGGGATCGGTCACCCCGAAACCGACCCGGTTGCAGCCGATGTAGGCAAAGCTGGCCAGCAGCTCGCGCGCATCGGCGGTGAGGGGGGGCATCCAGGCGGACAGGGCGACGCAGGCGAGCAGCAGCGGACGGAAACAGTGGTTGCGCTTCATGACGTGGACTCCTTGATCGATGGTGATGGGCCGTGTTGTTGTGGGTCGTTTCGAGCGGCAGCAGGAGCGATCCACCCGGTTTAATCCTTCCCGAAATTCCCCCGGTCGATCCCGTATTTTTTGAGCAGTTTTCCGAAGGCCCGCCGCTCTTTGCCGGCCAGGCGGGCCGCCTCGGAGACGTTGCCGTCGGTGGTGCGCAGCATCTCTTGCAGGTAGCTGCGCTCGAAGGCCTCCATCGCCTCGCTCTTGGCCTCGTTGAAATTGCGCTGGGCGCTCGACGCCTTGGCGCGGGGGGTGTCCGAGGCGGGGGTCAGGTGGAGGGGGTCCCCCTTGACGGTGGGGATGCAGATGCTGCGTCCGGTCGAGAGCACGAAAATCCGGTGCAGGTAGTTTTCGAGCTCCCGGACGTTGCCGGGCCAGGGGTAGTGGTTCATCCACTCCAGGGTGATGGGGTGCAGCTTTTTTTCGGGGCAGCGGTAGCGCTGGCTGAATTGCCGCAAAAAGTGTTCGGCCAACAGCGCAACGTCGCCGGGGCGCTCGCGCAGCGGCGGAATCTGAATATGCAGGATGTGCAGCCGGTAGTAGAGGTCCTCGCGAAAACGACCCTCGGCAACCAGCACCTCAAGGTCGCGGTTGGTGGCGCTGACCACCCGCACATCGCTGCGCAGGGTGCTGGTGCCTCCCAGGGGACGGTATTCCCGGTCCTGCAAAAAGCGCAGCAGCGCCCCCTGCCCCTTGGGGGTCAGGCTGTCGACCTCGTCCAGAAACAAAGTCCCCCCCGAGGCCTGGGCCACCAAGCCGGGATGGGCCTGCTTGGCGTCGGTGAAGGCCCCCTTTTCGTAACCGAAGAGCTCGGCCAGCAGCAGATCGTCGTTCAAGGCGCAGCAGTTGACCGGAACAAAGGGGCGGTCGCAGCGGGCGCCGGTGTAGTGAATCCCCCGCGCCACCATCTCTTTACCGGTGCCGGTTTCGCCCCGCAGCAGCACCGGGGTGTCGTATCCGGCGAAGGTCGCCACCACCTTGAGCATCCGCCGAATCGGGGGCGAATCGCCCAGGATGTTCAGGCTGAGCATCTCCTGAACGGCGGGGGAGGGGTCATGGGGATGGTCGTCGGTGAGGTGGTCGATCAGGGTGTCGTCGTCGAACGGGGCGACCAATACCCGGTTGCAACGGCGTAGCAGATCGGGGTGTTCGAGGAGGGAGGGGTCGAAGGTGACCAGCAGCTCAAAGGCGTGATCGTTGTGCAGCAGGTCGGCCAAGTGTGGGGTTTGGCCGCGACCGACCAACAGGACTGGGGTACGGCCCGAGGTCGAGGTTGGTGGGCTTCCTGGGGCGTGCAGCGTGGGATCGGGAAGCTGCCAGGAGCGGCATAGCCCCAGCAGATGCTGGATTTCCCGATCATTTGCAATGGCGACTAAAGCGAGCTTCCGATTGCGATCCATGTCGTGTCCTCTGGTGATGAACCAATGGGCGACGGACCTTGAGGGTTGCAGCTTTAAAAATCAAGCCCTTAGAGCAATAAGCTCTTAAACGACCTTATTTATGCTTATTTAACGAGGGTTCGCGGTCCAGGCCGGGAAGGGGTAGACGGTGCCAGCCGTGGCGACCGAGGCGGGCCAGACGGTTTTCCAGGTGCCGTTCTGCACCTGAATCATGATGCTGCTGCCCAGGGTGTTCTGCCCGGCGATGTCGAAGCTGATGCCCGCCCACGGCATGATGAGTTGACTGGCGGGCAGGTTGGTGGCGCTCAGGGCGGCCAAAACCGGGGAGGCGTTGCTGGTTCCGGCCCGGTTGATGGCGTCCAACAGGGTCATGGCGCCGGTGAAGGCGCGGGCCGAGGCGTCGTCCAGATCGCTGCCGGTATTGGCCTTGTACAGGGTGTTGACCGAGGCGGCCAGGGTGTTGCTATGGGTCAGATCGAGGTTCCAGGTGGCGCGGCTAACGATCTTTTCGGCGTTGACTCCCAGGTTGTTCAGAAATAGGGGATCGGTAAATCCGGCGTCCATGCCGACGATCATTTTGGGAACGATGTTGGCGGTTTTGTAGGCCTGAATCAGCCCGATGGCGTCGCTGGTGTACGAGGCCTGCAAGAGGGTGCGCGGCATGGTCAGCGCGATCTGGCTCGCCTGGGTGGTAAAGCTGGTGGCGGTGGCGCTGTAGGGGACCGAGCTTGCCACCGTCAGGTAGGTGGTTAGCGCCGTTGAGGTGGCCAGGGTGTTGATCCCGGTGCCGAAGGTGCCGTTTTCGTAGACGATGGTCAGGCCGTTGTTGGCCGGGCTGATCGGGTGGCCGATGAAGTTCATGTACGAAAAAAACGCGTTGACGAAGGTGGCATCGCTGGGGGTGGTGCGAAAGAAGGTGGTGTAGCCCTGCTGGGTCAAGTCGGGCGCGGTCGAGTCGGGATTAAGGAAGGGGATCCCTCGCCCGTTGGCAATCTGGGCCGCCGTTTTGGTGGCGGCGCTGTGGTAACAACCGATCAAGGCGACTGCGCCGGCATTGATGAGCCGCGCCGCCTCGCTGGCGGCCACGATGGCGTCGCCCTGGGTGTCGCCGAAGATCAACGAAACTTGGGTTCCCCCCAGGTTGGGCAAGCCACTCCCCGACACGGCGGGCAGGTTCAAGGTCGAGGGGGTGTTGATGAGGTCGGCGGCCAGCTGAATGGCCGCTTTTTCGGCCAGGCCGATGGTGGCCGCTGCGCCGGTCAAAGGTAGGAGCACCCCGATGACGACGGTGTTGGCGGTCGAGCCCGCCCCTGCACCGGTTTGGTTCCCACACCCCCCCAACATCAACATCAGGGCTAAGCCCCCCGCCAGCCACAACCTCATCGTCCCTCCCCGTGCATTGTGATTACCGGCAGCAGCTCGCCGCCGGTTTACTCCCAGGCCATTGCAACGTTCCGATCAACTCCTGCCACGCCACCCCCTCGTTTGCCAGCAATCCCTGGATCTCCTGCGGGATACGGGCGACCCCAAGCGGATCGTAAAACAGGGCGGTACCGATCCCCACCGTGGTGCTCCCAGCCACCGCGAATTCAAGAGCGTCTTCGGCAGACGCAATCCCCCCCTGCCCCATGATCGGCACATTCGGCCCCACCGCCTGGCGGACCTGATGCACCTTGAGCAGCGCCACCGGCTTGATGGCGGGGCCGGAGAGCCCCCCCTGGCCGGGGCCGAGGATTGGTTTGCGTTTGCGCCAGTCGAGCGCCATCCCCATCAGGGTGTTGATGACCGACAGCCCGTCGGAGCCCCCCTCGACCGCGACCCGGGCCATGAGTCCGATGTCGGTGACATTGGGGGAAAGCTTGGTAATCAGCGGTTTGCTCGTGGCGCTGCGCACCGCTTGCACCACCGCCCCGAGCACCTCGGGATCGGCCCCGAAGGCGGCCCCCCCCTCCTTGACGTTGGGGCACGAGACGTTGAGTTCGATGGCGTCGATGGGGGAGTTGTCGAAGATCGCGGCGACCTCACGGTATTCCTCGACCGTGGAGCCGGCGATGTTGGAGATCCAGCGTGTCCCCCCTTGCGGCAGGGTGGGGAGGATCCGGTCGACCACGTAGCGGGCGCCTGGGTTTTGCAGCCCGATGGTGTTGAGCATGCCGCCGAGGGTCTCGGCCAGTCGGTGGGGCTTGTTACCCAACCGAGGCTCCAAGGTTGTTCCCTTGAGGACGATGGCGCCGAAGAGATCGTTGGAGAACCCGGCGATGCGGGGGTATTCGTGACCGAAGCCGACGCAGCCCGAGAGCAGCACCACCGGGTTGCGCAGGGCGATTCCGGCGAAGGTGACCGGGATGTCGGTAACGATGGGGGCGCTGCTGGGATTCATGAAGTGATCGCTCACGGGCACCCCTCCCAGTCGATGCTGGCGGCGTCAAAGACCGGGCCGTCGACACAAACCCGCTTCATGGCGGGGCCACGTTCGGTATTCAAGGGGATGACACACCCGGCGCACCCCCCGACTCCGCAGGCCATGTGGGCCTCCATCGAGGCATAGCAGGTTAGCCCGAATTCCTGAGCCACCGACGCCACCGCCCGCATCATCACGGTGGGGCCGCAGGTATACACCGCCGGGCGGTCGGAGCGGGCTGCCAAGTGGGCACGCAGCGGCTCGGTAATCAGCCCGGCATGGACCCCGTCCCCCCCCTTCATGCGCGACAGGCGTGAAGGGATGCCGAGTTCTTCCAGCACGCTCAGGCCTAAAGAGACCGAGACACCGGGGAAATCGAGTTTCGAAAGGTCGGTTTCAAACGAAAACGCCGACTCCTGCCCCATCAGCAGGGTGGTCGCCCCCGCTTGGCCGGTGGCGGCTGCCCGGTGGGCCAGCCCAATCAAGGGGGCAACCCCGATGCCCCCCCCGACCAGTACGGCGGGGCCGACAATGGGGGGGAAGGGGGCGCCGATGGGGCCGAGCAGATTGAGTCGCTCGCCGACTCGGCACTGGCCGAGCCGTTTGGAGCCCTTGCCAACCACCTTGTAGAAAAGCTCTAAGGTTCCGGCGACCGGGTCCGCATCTTGAATCGAGAAAGGGCGGCGCAGGTCGAGGCCGGGAACGCGGATGTGGACGAAATGACCGGGGATGAAATCGCGGGCGATCTCGGGGCAGCGCAGGGTGAGAAACCCGTACCCCTCGGGGGCGGGCTGGGTCTCGATCACCTCGGCCACCGTCTGGCGGATGGCGATCATGCCGCCCCCTCGGCTTCAAAAGGCTCCACCGAGTGTTTGAGTTTGCCCCCCACCCAGGTGGCGACAGCGCGCCCCTTGAGGGTCATGCCGTGGAAGGGGGTATTTTGGGATTTGGAGTGGAGCTGGGCGCGATCCACCATCCAGTCCTCGGCGGGATCGACCAGCACCATGTCGGCGGGGTCGCCCACATCGAGCCGTCCGACATGGGCGGGCAGGTTCATCAACCGGGCCGGTTGATGGGTCATCAAGTCGATGGCCTGGTTCAAATCGAGCGCCCCTTGATCGACCAGGGTGAGCACCGCGCTGAGCATGGTTTCGACCCCAACCACGCCGCGAGCGGCATCCTCCAGAGTGGTGCGTTTGGCGTCGAGTTCGTGGGGGGCGTGGTCGGTCGCAATCGCCTCTAGGGTGCCGTCGCGCAGCCCCTCAAGCAGGGCGTCGCGGTCGGCGGCGGTGCGCAGCGGCGGATACATCTTGGCGTCGGTGTTGTATCCGGCCAGTGCTTCGTCGGTCAGCAGCAGATAGTGGGGGCAGGTTTCCCCCGAGACCTTCACCCCATCGGCTTTGGCGCGGCGGATCATCGTGACCCCCCCAGCGGTGGCGACGTGGGCGATGTGCAACCGGGCGCCGGTCAGGCGGGCAAGCTCGATGTCGCGGGCGATCATCGCATCCTCGGCTGCGTGGGGGATCCCCGGCACCCCGAGGCGGGTGCTCATCCACCCCTCGTTCATACACCCCTTGCCCGATAGGCCGCAGTCCTCTTCGTGCACCACCACCGTGGCGCCGACCCCCTTGGCGTATTCGAGCGCCCGGCGCATCACCCTTGAGGAGGCAATCGGATAGCCGTCGTCGGTGAAACAAACCGCCCCCCCCGCCAGCTCGTCGGCCATTTCGGTCAGCTCTTCACCCTTGAGTCCCCGGGTGATGCCGCCTGCGGGGAAGACCCGGCAGTGGGCGGTGAATTTGGCCCGCTCCAGCAGCCACTCGACCATGGCTCGGGTGTCGATGGCCGGATCGGTGTTGGGCATGGTGACCACCGAGGTCACCCCCCCGGCGACGGCGGAGCGGGTCCCCGAGGCGAGCGTCTCTTTGTATTCCTGCCCCGGCTCGCGGAAGTGAACATGGATGTCGACCAGCCCCGGCAGCAGCCACTTGCCGCTGCCGTCCAGGGTCAGATCGGGGGTAAATCCGGCGGGTATCTCGCCCCGGGCCAGCACGACGCCATCCTCGACCGCCAGGTCGGTGACGCCATCCCAGCCGGTGGCCGGATCGATCAGACGGACCGCTTGAATCAAAAGCCGCATGCGGATTGCCTCGGAGGGTCAAGGGGGCGGGGGCAAGGGGTTGCGTGGTTGGATCATGCCATATTGCTCGCCTTGGTTGAATGGAGGGGGGTTGACCCTTACCATCCGCTCAGAATTCCTAGGGAAGCGCTGTTTTTGCGGTGCTTCCGGCAGCATCGGAGCAGGCTGCCAAAACCGAGCGCATGAGCGACCGGTTTTGCAGGCGCAGCCAAAACGACGTTTTTGGCGAAGCGTCGCCGAACAAGGCAGGAGCCTGGTTCGGCGTTTCCTGGATCCGCCTCGTTTGGAGCCCCTTTTCCCCATGCCGATTCAAGCCCTGCGCGACCTTGTCCGCGACGAGATGAATGCGGTCGACGCCGTCATCCTTGAGCAGATGCGCTCCGACGTGCCGCTCATCCCCCTATTGGGGCAGTACATTGTGCAAGGCGGCGGTAAGCGGTTGCGCCCTCTGCTCTTGGTGGCGATGGCGCGGATGCTGGGTTATCGCGGCGAACGCGATTTGGCGTTGGCGGCGGTGGTCGAGTTCATCCATACCGCAACCTTGCTGCACGACGACGTGGTGGATGAATCGAATCTGCGCCGGGGCCGTGACACCGCCAACGCGGTGTGGGGCAATCAAGCTTCGGTGCTGGTGGGCGATTTTCTCTTCTCACGCGCCTTCGAGATGATGGTGGGCGACGGCGACATCCGGGTCTTGCAGATCCTCTCCACCGCCTCGCGCACCCTGGCCGAGGGGGAGGTGCTCCAGTTGGCCAAGACCGGCGACCTGGAGACCACTGAGGAGGACTACAACGAGGTGATCCGCTGCAAAACCGCCGCCCTGTTCGACGGCGCCGCTCGGGTCGGGGCAGTGGTGGCTGGGGTTGATTCGGCCATCGAAGAGGCGGCCGCCGCTTTTGGCAGCCACATCGGCTATGCCTTCCAGTTGGTGGACGATGCACTTGATTGTGTGGCCAGCGCCGCCGAGATGGGCAAGAGCCCCGGCGACGATATCCGCGACGGCAAGATGACCCTGCCGGTGATCCACGCCTTGCAGTATATGGACGCGGTCGCAGTGGACCGTTTGGGTGAGATCATGACCAAGGAGACCCCGAGCGACGAGGATGTACATTGGGCGCTTTCAGCCGTTGAGTCTTGCGGGGGCGTTGCCTATACTCTCGCCCGCGCCGGGGGGTACGTGGATTTGGCGCTCGAAGCTCTGGTGCAATTGCCGCCCTCGCCCATCAGGGACCAGCTCGAAGAGGTCGCCCGTTTCACGCTGACCCGCCGGTCCTGACTCAGGCTGGATCCCACGCAAAATTCGGTTTTCCTGTCGGGGTGTAGCTCAGCCTGGTAGAGCACTACGTTCGGGACGTAGGAGCCGGAGGTTCAAATCCTCTCACCCCGACCACCATTGTTGTAGGCCGGCTTCTTTAAGTCGGCACCAAGAGCCTATAGCTCAGTCGGTAGAGCATCTGACTTTTAATCAGAGGGTCGCTGGTTCGAATCCAGCTGGGCTCACCAAACAAAAAAGGGGTTACGCCTTCGGGTGTAACCCCTTTTTTGTTTGGGTCACACCAGGGTCACACCGGGGAAGGATTTCGCGGGCAAGAAAAAACCCGCCACGGGGGCGGGTTCTTGTGCCTTCGAAGGTGGGCGTTGGTTAGGCCAAGGCCCGCAACACCGCCTGGGGTTCCCGCTCGATCACGTTGAGCAGAACAAGGGCCGGTCCCGCCGGTTGTCGGTCGCCCCGCTCCCAGTGGCGCAGAGTCGCCACCGAAAACCCGAAACGGGCCGCGAACGCCTCTTGGGTCAGATCCAGCCGCTTGCGTAGGGCGGCCACGTCCACGGGGCGCGGATTGTGAAGAACGCCCCCCACCTCGTTGCCCTGGGCATGGGCAATGGCCTCGGTCAAACCCTGCTTGATGCTTTCGAATGCGTTTGCCATCGGTTTTTCCTCTTTGAGCTTTCAACCAACAGTGGCACCAGATCGGCGAGGGCGTTCCGCTCGGCTTTGGTGAGGTTGGCCTGTTCGTTCTTGCCGAAGAGCGTGAGCAGGTAAAGGGGAATCTCTTCGTTGTAGAAGTAGTAGATCACCCGGACGCCCCCGCTTTTCCCTTTTGCCCCATGTCCCCAGCGTAGTTTTCGAATCCCCCCGACCGGTCCAGTTGGAACGTTCGACGATGCGCAGCCCATCGGGGTCGCCTTGGGCGACGAAGATGCGGATGGTGTAGGGACGGGTCATGGATCCTCCATGGGACGGATTTTCCGCCAAACGGGAGATTGCTCTTAAATAAGAAAGTCTTTGTTGGACGGTGCGTTGCGCCCTGCTTCCACCCCATCGCGCAACCGGGTTGAAAAAAGGAACAGGGCTTTTGGAAGCCACTCCTCAGTCGTCCAACACCTGCCAATACCCCCCCTTGTCGGGACCGACGCGCATCAGGCGGCCCGATTCGCGCAGACTGCGCAGGGCGCGGTGGATGGTCGGCTGCGACTTGCCCAGCCGGGCGGCAAGCTCCGGCACGGTCAGATTCGGGTCGCCGCTCAGCAGCCGGAGCACCGCCTCGGGGGTTTTCCCTGTCGTTTTCCCTGTCGTTTTCCCTGTCGTTTTCCCTGTCGTTTTCCTCGGCAGCGCGAACGTCACCACCACCGCCCCGGCCCGAACCTCCAGACTTGGCGGCTCCAGCCCCGCGTCGCCCATCGCGCGGGCGATCTTCAGAGTGCCGCGGCCCCAGGTTTCGATGATGCCGCGCCGGTAAAAGGCATGGGCGATCATCGGATTCCAAGGGCGCGATTCGTGTTCGCGCAGCAGCGCCTCCGGCGTCAGGCCGAAATGCAGGTCGCCAATGGAGACGATCTCCAGCCGGTCGTCGTAGAGCGCCACGCCGACCGAGCCGCCGCCGATGGCGTAATCGCGATGCACGAAGGCATTGGCCAGCGCCTCGCGCAGCGCCTCCATCGGCAACAGCGGCGTATCCACTCGCTCCATCCGGCCCGGCACGATGCGACCGGCCACGGGCAGCGATTCGATCAAAAAGCGCTCCGCCTTGCGCATCAACGCGAAGGCATTGCCGTGGAACTGCCGGTTATCCAGAAACTCGTCCCGCGTCGCCCCCTTGAAGCGGGCGACCTTCAGCAGCAGTTGCGGGAAGTCCGGCAGCGGCGTCTCCTGCGTGCAAAACAGCACCACCGCCGCCCGCGACAGCCGGTCGCCTTCCACCAGCAAACCCAGCCCGCGCAGGATCTCCAGCGGCTGGCGCGTGCCGGGGTCTTCGATCCGGCCCCGGCGGATGGATTCTTCCAGCGTCAGCTCCAGCTCGCGTGCATCCAGCCGCGCCGCCTCCCAGCCTTCGGCGGGTTGATTTTCCCAGCGCTGCACGGCGTGCAGCTCCTCCTGCAAACGGCGCTGGTACGCCTCGCGCGTCATCGTGCGCGTCGTGTTCAACACCCGTTCGTAGGCCACGCCGCGAAAACTCACCACCCGCGCGCTGTGGGCCACGCTTACCGCCAGCACCTCCAGTCCCGGCGCCACACCCACCCGCTCCACCGTGGGGAAGAGCGGTGGCTCAAAGTGCTGGAACTCCTGCGCCAGCTCCTCCAGGGTGCGATCGACGATTGTTTGCCCCACCACCTTGCCGGCAGGGGTCACCCCGAACAGCACCCGCCCGCCCCGACCGTTGGCCAAGGCGCAAAGGGTGCGGCAGGCCCGATCCTTCTCGGCGGTGGACTTTTTGAGCTCCAGGGTGGCCGATTCGCCTTGGGCTACCCAGGCCGCGATTTGCTCCGGGGTGGTGGTCATGGGGTTTCTCCGGTCCCCTCCAGATAACGGGCGGCGTAGGAGACCAGGGCTGCGGTGACCATCAGCAGCATTTGAGCGCCCAGGCGGTCGAAGTGATTGTTGGCCGAGTGGGCCGGTTTGTTGGCGGCATCCTTGAGCGGGATCAAGGCTTGATCGAGCCAGTCGTAGGTCGTCTTGCCCAATCGGGTTTCCCAATGTTTTTTCAGTTTGGGAATGGTCCTGCCCGATCCGTCCCCCCTCTCGACCTGCTCTTGGAATTGCTCCAAAGCGATGCGGCATTTGGCGGCCGCCTCGTCGTAGAGCCCCTGATGGAACAGCCGTTGTGCCTGTTCCAGGGCGGTGAAGGCGTGTTTCAACCCCTCGTGGGATTGCAACGAAACGGCGGGAAGCTCAAAGGCGATGACCTTGCCGTAGCCAAGTTGCGGAAGCACCTGCTCGCGCCAATGGGTGTCGGGCACGGTATATCGCAGGTCGCCTTTGATGGGCTGAGTGTCGATGAGCCCGATTTGCCCTTGAAAAGGCCCGTCCCAAGGGATCAAACCGAAGGTCTGGGTGGCGATTTCGAGTTTGAGGGTCAGCTCAAGGTTTTTGCCGTTCCTCTGTTCTTCCAGCCATTCCAAACGGCGGGGGTCGAGGGGGATTTCCGGGGACAGATGCAGAGTTTGGTGGTACGGGTGATGGGTCAACGCCCGCTCACGGACCGATAAGGGCAGCACATGCCCGATGGTTTGCCCCTGGACCTGCAACTCCCCGGTCAGGGAGCCAAAGACCACCGTTTGAATGTTTTCGAAGTTTGAAGCGTGGATGTATTCACGAAGCTCAAGGACCACGGCCAGCCTCAACCTGGGGTACAGCGCTCTGCCAACAGGAGGAGCATCGACCCCTTGGATGTACCCCTCCACCTGAAGCGGGCCGTTGAATGGTTGAAGTCGTTCCTTGTTCATTCGACCGCCTTGATCTTCTGATCGCTTCGGGAGATGAGGTAGGGGGCGTCATGGTCGTGGGGTACATAACCCCCCCTTGGTGGGTCGGGTCAACATTGCCGCATGGGGCGCGGACCGCCACCTCTTCGACTCAAGGCTGGGCCGAGGCCAGCAGATCCAGGGTTTTGCGAGCCCTGGATGCGACGATCCCCACGATGTCGGTGATCGCCCGGCTCGGTCCGTATGGCTCGGCAAAGGCCTCGGCCAAGGCGGTCGATTCGGGAACGATCCTGGTCGCCAACGCTTGCAAGGTACCCCGCACCATGCGCGGCTTGACCCCGATGGCTTCGGCCAACCGATCCCAATGCCAGGGCATGATCCAGTCGGGGCGAGCCTCGCCGCCGATCTTCATCGCCATCTTGTCGCTCAACTCGGGGTATACCGCTGTGCTCATCAGGTCGTAGAAGGGGGCCAGGACCACCCCGGTTGGCCGGTACAACAGCGACAGATTCTTGCCGTGGCCGTCGGCGTTGCCGATCAAGAGGTTGAATGCCGTCCATTCCAGCAGCACCTTGAGGTCGGCGATGGGGGTCTGGCTGGCCCTGCGGATCAGGGCGAAGCAGTCGGCCAACCCCGGCCCACCCTCGATTTCGTACTTTTGGTCGGGCAGTACCCCCAACGCCTGGCAAAAATCCTCTTGATGCAATCGCCGCACGACGCCGTCGGGCAGCGTTTCGCGGTCGTACCGGGTCACCAAATAGAGATCGACCTCTTGGCGCAGGATCGCGACCTCGGGAACCGGCAATCCCAAGCGACGGGCCAGGGTCATGCAAAAGGCTTCGTTGGCGACCGAATCGGGAAAATGGGGCAGCGGAGGTTTGAGGATGTGCAGGCTGGGGGTCTGCCCGCCGGGAAGCGAGACGGTTTGGGTGGCGGCATCGAACCGTACCGGCAGCTTGTTTTGCACCCCCGCCAACGAAAGCCGGATGCCCCGTTCGCCCGCCAGCATCGGACGACGGGGGAGCTCGCGAATCAGTGCGTCGAGTTCGGCGGGGCCGAGGGGTCGATCACCGTAGTCGGCCACCTCCTCCACCCCTTCGGGGAGCAAACGCACCGCCCCGGCGCACTCCCCCCCCAACGCCTCCAGCAAAGCGAAATCGTTGCCTTGGGAGATCCCCAGCTTGGCGGCAATAACCTGACGGATCTGGGCTTCGGGGAGCAGGTTGGCGAAGAAGGGCCGGGTGGCGAGGTCGTCGAAAGGGGCTGTTTGCAGCGGCAGCGACAACGACAGGGGATAGGCGCCGGGGTCGGCCAGCCAGTCGGGACTGTAGCGGAAGGTCATCCCGCCGCGCACGATCAGACTCAACCCGCCGACCGGTTGCGATCCCAGAAAAACGATCAGGGAGGTCGTCACGAGGCGCTCCCTCCACCACTCCAACGCCGGGGTTGGAGCGTCAATTCCAGCCCCAGGCAATGCAACACATGGAGCACCTTGCCGGCTTCAACGGTTGGTTTGCCGTTCTCCAGCTCCGAGATGAAGCGCACCCCCACGCCGCACAAAGCGGCAAAGTCGGCCTGGGTGGCCCCCTGCCCCTTGCGATGGGCTCGGATCAATTGGCCGATCTCCGCCATGGAAGAAATGCTCCCGTACGGTAAAGAACCCGACGCTGACATAGAACCCCCCTTGGAATATTCCCGTTCGGGAAACATAGGTGCGGCGCACCATGGGGGCAAGCAATATTTTCCCTAACGGGAAAACAAGAGGGTTCTCAATCCAGAGCAACCTGCGGGCAAGCCCTGTGTACCGGCAGCCCTCGATCATCCTCCCATAACCCCCCCGGTCACGATCCAGCCACACCCATCGGTTTCCATTCCTCTGAATCCAAAAGTTTTCATAGGGAGGAGACCGTTATTTCAGCCCAGCCCAAGCAGCGGTTCCGCACCATCTGGCTCTCCGACGTTCACCTCGGCTTTCGGGGGTGTCGGGCCGATTTTCTGCATGACTTCCTCAAAAAAACCCACGCCGAGACGATCTACCTGGTCGGCGACATCGTCGATCTGTGGGAGATGAAACGGCGGCTTTATTGGCCTCAGCCCCACAACAATGTCATCCGCACCCTGCTCGGCAAGGCCAAGCGGGGGACCAAGATCGTCTACATCCCCGGCAACCACGACGAGTTGCTACGCGACCATGCGGGGCTCGTCTTCGGCAACGTCGAGCTGCGCGAGCAAGCGATCCACACCACCGCCGACGGGCGCAGGTTCTTGATTTTGCACGGCGACGAGTTCGACTCGGTGGTCAAGTGCAGCCCCTGGCTGGCCAAGCTGGGCAACCGCGCCTACGACTGGCTGCTCTACCTCAACCGCTGGTTCAACGTCGCCCGGCGCAAGATGGGTTTTTCGTACTGGTCGCTGTCGGCCTACATCAAGGGGCGGGTGAAAAACGCGGTGCAGTACGTCAGCAGTTTCGAGGGGGCGGTGGCGCGGGCGGCGACGCAGCAGGGGGTCGATGGGGTCATTTGCGGCCACATCCACCGGGCCGAAATCCGCAAGATCGAAGGGATTCTCTACTGCAATCTGGGCGATTGGGTCGAGAGCTGCACCGCGTTGGTGGAACGGCCCGACGGGTATCTGGAGTTGATCCACTGGTCGGACGAAACCATGGCGCTCAAGGGGGAGGAGGGGCCTGCGGTGGCGGTTGAGGTGGAGGTTGCGGCTTGAGGGGCGGAGTCCTCGGGTCGATCCATGCGTTTCCCATCGGGGCATGGGGAGGGGTTGGAGCGGTGCGACCTAGCGCGGGTCGGAGGCGGCCCCGTCGCCGAAGGATGACGCGGGGTTCCTGGCCGCGAACGTCCATACCTAGATGCAACCCTTGGCCCACCGGTTCGCGGACGGGGTCCGCTCCTACGGACAAACCAAGGCTCCACCCGCATCCGGTAGGAGCGCCGCCCTCGGCGCGATCCGTTGGGCGCCAAGCGATCCGCTTGAGGCAACGTCGGTTCGCGGACTTAGGTCCGCTCCTACGGTCAGGGGCCAAGGCTCCACCCGCATCCGGTAGGAGCGCCGCCCTCGGCGCGATCCGTTGGGCGCCAAGCGATCCGCGTGAGGCAACGTCGGTTCGCGGACTTAGGTCCGCTCCTACGGTCAGGGGCCAAGGCTCCACCCGCATCTGGTAGGAGCGCCGCCCTCGGCGCGATCCGTTGGGCGCCAAGCGATCCGCTTGAGGCAATGTCGGTTCGCGGGCTTAGGTCCGCTCCTACGGTCAGGCCAAGGCTCTACATCGTACCTCGGCAACATACAAGGGTGAGCGGGAATGCAGCCGTTCCCACGTTCCACCCCGATCCAAGCCCTACGCCTGCTCCTGCGCCAGCTCCACCACCCCCTCCCGGCGGCGCACGGCGCAGACCTCGCCGTAGAGCTGCGCCATGCGGCTGGCCATCGCCTCGGCGCTCCACTCCTGGGCGAACCGCTTGCCCTCCTCCCCCATGACCTTGCGCAAGGCCGGCTCGCGCAGCAGCCGCTCCACCGCTTCGGCAAAGCCGTGGGGTTGATCGGGGGCAGCCAGGGCGCCGCGGCCTGGCAACACGATGTCGCAGGTTCCCATCACCGCCGTCGAGACCACCGGTACCCCTTGAGCCATCGCCTCCAGCAGCACCAGCCCCTGGGTTTCGGTGCGCGAGGCGAAGACGAACAGGTCGCCCGAGCAGTAACAATCCAGCAGTTCCAGACGATCACGCAGGTATCCCTCGAAGTGGACGTTGTCTTCCAGACCCAGCGCCCGAACCTGGGTTTTCAACGCCGCCAGCGCCGGTCCCTCTCCGGCCAAAATCAACAACACCTCGGGGATGGCGCGGCGCACCTCGGCCAGCATCTCCAGCAAGAAACCGATGTTCTTCTCGAAGGCCATCCGCCCGATGTGGACCAGCACCGGGCGATCCAGGGCGATCCCCCGGCTTTGCCGAAAGCGGGCGCCATCCCCACCCTGCAATTTGTTCAGGTCGATCCCGGTGGGCAGCAGGGTCATGGGGGTGGTGACCCCGTATTGGGTGAGCCGCTTGCGCATGGCTTGGGAGGGAACGACCACGTTGTCCAGGGCATTGCATTGCCGCCGCGACACCACCCGCGCCAGACGGCGCAGCCAGTTTCTGGGCAAAAATTTCAGGTAGTGAAAGAGGTATTCCTCGAAGAAGGTGTGGTAGGTGGCCACGGTGGGGATTCCGAGATGATGAGCCAGTCGCAGCCCCATACGGTGCGCCGCAAACGGGGTGTGGATGTGGATCAGGTCGAAGCGGGCATCCCCCAACCGCGCCGCTACCTGTTTGGCCGAGTGACGCTTGAAGAGGCGATCCTCGGGGTCGAGCCAGACCACCCGGGCGGGGAGGCGGACGATGCCGGTTTCGTCGCCGCTGGGGGCGCCGTAATCGGGGGCGAGCAGGGTGACGTGGTGTCCCTGGCGGCGCAGCTCGGTGGCAAAGGTGAGGATCGAGGTCGAGACCCCGTTGATCCGGGGGTGGAAGACGTCGGTGATCATCAGGATGTTCATGGCTCCGCTCCCTGGCGGTGGTGGGCAGGGAAATGCGGGCGCCATCCTGACGGGGAAACAACACCAGGGGATGACCGCAGTGACGCAGCTGGATGACCAAATTAAGAGGGTAGCGCCTCGGGTCGGGTATCGAACACCACGTAGGGGTTGTAGGGGTCGCTGTCCTCCTCGCGGTGCAGATCGAGAAAATCGAGCCCCTCCCAGAGGTCGAAAAAAGCGGGGGTGTGGTAGAGGACGACGATGCGCCGGGGCTGGGCGGCAAACGAGGCGGCCACCCGGTCGACCACCTTCTTCATGGCGATCGCGTTGAAGGGGTTGAAGAGATAGATCAGCAACGGGCCGTCGGGGAGGGGGGTGCGGGTCGCGTCGGCGCAGAGCAGCTCGACCGGGGTCTGCCGGGGGTAGTCGGGGGGGAGAGCGCCGCCAGGTTGTGTTGGGCAATCTCGACCAGCGAGGGGGCAATCTCGACCCCGACGATCCGCTTGAAACCGAGCGGCAGCGCCAGGATCAGCATCCGTCCCTTACCCGCGCCCAGGTCGAGGAAGGTGGTGGCGCCAAAATCGAGATCGAGGCCGTCGAGCAAAGGGGCCAGGTTGCTCAGGGGGGTCGCCTCGTAGCCGAAGCTGTGGATCCACCCCGCCCCGACCGTGTCGAGTTCGGTGGTTTCAATGATTCCCTCGGTCGTCACCCCGAGCCGCTCGTCGAAATCGAGCCGGGGGGGTGGGGGGGTGGGGATGGTCGTTTCGATCTGGGTCAGCCGCAGCCAAACCAGCCGGGTCAGATAGCGCAGGGTCGGCCAGGCGCCGTAGAGCAAGACCAAGCGGCGCAACTCGCGCAGGCGGCGGCGCCAGCGGGGGGTGGTGGGGATCTCAGGGGGCATTTGCGCCGAACGCTGCGACATAGGCCTCCTCCAGGGCGGCGATCTCGGCGGCGCTCAATTCTTGAAACGTCCCCCGCTTGCTGTTCGAGAGTTTGCCCCCGTTTTGATGCAGCAACTGGATGAACAGCTCCAGCCGCCGGTCGGGCATGTCGACCACCTCTTGCATAGCCCGCCGTGCATTGTCGTACCCCGCCAAAAAGCGCAGCTCTTCGGCAAGGTCCTCCTCTACTGCGTAGGCCACGGTGTCGCACAGGTACTCGGCTTGCCGGGTCAGGTCGGGGTAGCGGTAGTACCCCTCGACCTCTTGCGGGTTGTTGATCGTCAGCCGCGCCTCGTCGTCCAGGGTGGTGCGCAGCAGGGGGGCTAAGGGGGCGGAGTACGCCTCCAGGGCGGCGTCGTAGTCACCCATGCGGCGCAACATGGCGGCCGACACCGGCAGCATCACCCCGGCGGGGGCAACCCCGCCACGCCGTAGAAAATCGTGAATCAAAAAGCGGTGCAGCCGCCCGTTGCCATCCTCGAAGGGGTGGATGAAGACAAAGCCGAAGGCGACCACGGTGGCATGGACGATGGGGTGGATCCCCTGGCCGGTTTGGGCGCAACGCGCCAGCCCCCGCATCAGACTCGGGACCAACTCCGGCGGGGGGCAGACGTAGTGGAGGATTTGGCTTGAGCTGTAACCGGGCCGGGTTTGCCCCACGTAGTTCTGCCAGGAGCGAAACCCCGCTTGGGCGTAGCGGGGATCGACGATGGCCCCTTGCAGGGTTGTCAGGGTCGCCTCTTCCATCAGGGTTTCGAACGGCTCGTCGCCCGCGCTGCGCAGCAATTCGACGAAGCGCTCGGCCCGTTGCGGCGCCGGGGTTTCGTGCTCGATGCCGTAGGAGGAGCGGGTCTCCTTTAAATACAGGTAATCGTTGGCCCGTTGAAACAGGGCGGGGGGGAAATCGGCGATCAAGGATTCGATGCGGGGGCGCGGGTCGCGGGCCATCCGTTCGGCCAGGGCCGAGGTGCGCCGCACGATGGGGCAGTACTCGGGGGTACCGAGCAGGTTGTTGTCGATCTTCCAGCGGGGATCACGCCGCGTGACCCACCCGATATCCACGGGACCAACCACGTAAATCTGGGGGTCGAGCAAAGGAAGGTACCGCCCTCCGATGGTGGCGGCGACCGGCAGCGTTCGTCCCAGCAAAAACTCGTACAAAAAGCCGATTTGGCGTAGGTACTTGCTGTTGGGCTGGCGGTCGATGGCGGCGGCAACCTCGGTGGGGTCCAGCGCCTGAAAAACCTGCTGGAGCACCGCCAAATCAATGCCGTCGTACTTGAGGGCAAAGACCAAATGGGCGATGGGATCGTCGCCCGGCTGGTATTGAGCCGGGTATTCGTCGATGTGTCGTCCGTCGGGCAGGGTTTCGCTTTTCAGGCGGGTGCCCAGGCGGGAGGTGTGGTGCAGGGGCAGGCGGGGCAGGGCGAGGTGTTCTTGCAGCCAGGCGTAGCCAAGGTTGGCCATGGGTAATCCCCTTAGCGCAATCAATCGTTCCAAGGGGCGGCAAGGTGCAATAAAACGTTCTGCCGTGCAACAAAACGTTTCAAAAAACAGATTCATGCAACAAAACGTTGCGACGGAGGTTGGGTGGGCTGTGGGAGCGGACTCCTGTCCGCGAAGCCTTTTGCTGTGAAAGCCAGCGGGGCGGCGGGGGTGGTGGAACTGCGGTTTGGTGGACGTGCTGCGCTTATCCACCCTACTCGGTGGGGTGTTGTTGATCGGACAAGTCCGACAGGTCAGACCCGTCGGACTTGTCCGATTTTAACTCAGCCCGCCAGCATCCGATTCAGCCGCGCCACAAACGCCCCCGGATCGGCCAGTTTGCCCCCCTCGGCGAGCAGCGCCTGATCGAGCAGCAGCCAAGCCAGATCGGCGGCGGTCTCCCCCTCGCTGGATTTGAGCCGCTCCACCACCGGGTGGTGGGGATTGATCTCAAGAATCGGGGCGGTGGTCGGGATGTTCTGCCCCATCTCCTTCATGATCCGCTCCAGCTGTCCGCTCATCCCCCCCTCGGGGGCGACCAAACAGGCGGGGGAGTCGGTCAGGCGGTGGGTGATGCGCACCTTCTCCACCTTTTCGCCCAGAATCTCGCCAATCCTGGCGGTCAGGTCGGCCGCTTGCTCCTCCTCCTGCTTGTGCTGCTCCTTCTCCTCTTCGGTTTCGAGATCGCCCAGGTCGAGATTGCCTTTGGCAACCGAAACCAGCGGCTTGTCGTCGAATTCGGTCAGGTGCTCGACCAGCCACTCGTCGATGCGGTCGGTCAGCAGCAGCACCTCGATCCCCTTCTTGCGGAAGATCTCCAGGTGGGGCGACTTGGCGGCTGCGGCCGGGTTTTCGGCGGTGATGTAATAAATCGCCTTCTGCCCCTCTTTCATGCGTTCGACGTAGTCGGCCAGGGCGACGGTTTGCTCCTCGGTGTGGGCGGTGGAGTTAAAACGCAGCAGCTTGGCGATGCGCTCTTGGTTGGTGCGGTCCTCGATCACCCCCTCTTTGAGCACCACCCCGAAGGTCTTCCAGAAGGTCGCAAAATCCTCCGGCTTGTCTTTGGCCAGATCCTTGAGCAGGTCGAGCACCTTCTTGACCGCCCCCTTCTTGATCGCATCGAGCAGGGGGTTTTGTTGCAAAATCTCACGCGAGACGTTGAGCGGCAGGTCGCTCGAATCGATCACCCCGCGCACGAAACGTAGGTAGCGGGGCATCAGTTCTTCGGTCGCCTCCATGATGAAGACCCGCTTCACAAACAGCTTCACCCCGTGTTTTTGCTCCCGATCCCACAGATCGAAGGGGGCGCGCTTGGGCAGGTAGAGCAGCACCGTGTATTCCTGGCGCCCCTCCAGGGTGGCGTGGATGTGAGCCAGGGGGGGCTCGAAGTCGTGGGCGACGTGCTCGTAAAACGAGTCGTACTCCTCGGGGGTGATCCCCTCTTTGGGCTGGGTCCACAACGCCGAGGCGGCGTTGACCTTCTCCAGTTCGCCGGCGTTGTCGCCATGGGCGATCGGCATTTGAATCGGGAAGGTGATGTGGTCGGAGTATTTGCGGATGGTCGATTTGATCGTCCAGTCCTCAAGGAAGGAATCGAACTCCTCCCCCTGACGCAGATGCAGCACCACCTCGGTCCCCCGCTGGGGTCGCTCGACGGTTTCGAGGGTGAACTGACCGTCTCCTGCCGAGACCCAGCGTACCCCGTGCTCGGGGGTGAGTCCGGCGCGGCGGGTGGTCAGGGTGACCTTGTCGGCGACGATGAAGGCGGAATAAAAGCCGACCCCGAACTGGCCGATCAGATGGGCATCCTTGGCCTGGTCGCCGGTCAGGGCGCTCATGAACTGTTTGGTCCCCGACTTGGCGATGGTACCGACGTTGTCGATCACCTCTTGGCGGCTCATGCCGATACCGTTGTCGCGGATGGTGACGGTGCGGGCATCCTTGTCGGCGGTGACGGTGATCGCCAGGTTCGGGTCGGCCTCGAACAGGGCGTCGTCCGAAAGCCCCTCGAAACGCAGTTTGTCGCAGGCGTCCGAGGCGTTCGAAACCAGCTCGCGCAGGAAGATTTCGCGGTTGGAGTACAGCGAGTGGATCATCAGGTCGAGCAGTTGCTTGACCTCGGCTTGGAACGAGAGGGTTTCGCTGTGGGCGTCGATGCTCATGGGCTTTTTTGCTCCTGGTTGGGGTGAAAAGGGAATTTCAATCGATAAGGCGATGGTCGGAATCGACAAGGGGCGTCGTGGCCCGGACGCGGCCGAGCGCGTCCCTCTGTGCGGTGTTTGTTCTGGGGCGCCATTGTGGGAGGTCAAGATGGGGGATCAACCCCGAATCCGCATCGTGTCGACCGACGAGATCGAAACCTTGAGCCAAAAAGCGGCAGCGTCCGCCAGGAGGCGGGCCAACTTGAATCTCCATCCGACGCTCGAAGATCCGGTGCAGCGTTTCTTCAACGCCCTGCAACCGGGCAGCTACGTGCGCCCCCACCGTCATCTCAACCCCGAGAAGTGGGAATTCTTCCTCTGCCTGAGCGGGCGGATGGTGGTGCTGTGTTTCGACGAAGCAGGGGTGGTGACCGAGCGGATCGAACTCGACGCGGAGGGGGGCAACCGGGGGGTCGAGGTCCCCATCGGGGCCTGGCACACCGTGGCGGCGCTGGAACCGAACACTGTGGTTTTCGAGCTCAAGCAGGGGCCCTACGCGGCGGCCAGCGACAAGGATTTCGCCGCCTGGGCACCCAATGAGGGGGAGGTTGGGGCGGAGCGCTTCGAACGTTGGTATCACACGGCCCAGGTGGGGGAGCGGCCACCTGGCTGCGATTGAGGGGACAAGTGGGTTTAGCCCCAATCCTTCCAAGTCTGTTGTAGGAGCGGCGCCCTCGCCGCGATTGGGGGGGCAAGTGGGTACCTTCAGCCCTACCGACCCAACAACCCCTCCAGCCATTCCCGCGCGTTCTCCCCCACAGGGTTTTCTCCGCTCTCCCTTGGCCCCGCCACATTGAGGCTTTCGGGTCCGATCTGCGCCAGCCAAGCGCGGGCCACCGCGAGTCCCCCTTCGTCCTTTAAATCGACCACCAGGCAAGGCTTGCCCTGTTGGAGGGCCAGCGATCGGGTTAAAGCGCTGCCGCCGCGCAGCGCCCCCAAGGTTAAAATCAAGGTGGCGTCGCTGTCGCGCACGTTCCAGCCGGTACGTTGCCGGTAGCCGGGGGAGGGGGTTTCGGTCAGGGGATAACGGGGGTCGATGGGGCCGTCGACCGCCTTGCGGCCGGCGGGACACCAGCCCCCCACCTCGAATCCGAGGGCCAGCGCCACGTCGAGGGCGGCCCGATCAACCCCGGCCTGACCCCCCGAAACGATGCGGCGGGGTAGAAATCCCCGCCGTGCCGGACCGTTCAGAGCCAAACCATCAGTCCCAACTCGTTGGGATGGGCCAGCAGGGGGTGGTAGGGGCGCATGCGGATTTGGTAGGAGAACAGACCGCAGGTCGGGGCATGGACGGTGGCTTGGAACCGAAAGACGAAACCGGGCTCCCCTTCAAGTTCGGGCACCAGGGGGACGGTGCGGGTCGGTTTGTCGTCGCCGTTCTTAAAGAGCAGGCATTCGACCACCACATCTTTGGGACCGAGTTCGGGCAAAACCGCGTCGACCTCGATTTCAAGTGCTTCGTCGAAGGGTTGAGCCAGGTCGGGGGCGTCGATGCGGTGCAGCGCCACGTGGGGCCAGGCGGCCCGAACGCGCTGCTTCCACTGTGCCCGCTCCTGGGCTTTGGTCAGTCCATCCTCGTGCAGCAACTGCCCCAGCTCAGAGGCGGGGGCGTAAAACTTAGTGGCGTAGTCGAGCACCATGCGGTGGGCGTTGAAGCGGGGCAGGGCGCTGATCATCGCCCGCTTGGCCTTTTTCACCCAACCCTCAGAGAAACCGTGGCCGTTGCGAGCGTAGTAGAGGGGGACGATCTCCTGCTCGAACAGCTCGTAGAGTTCGTCGGCCTCCTCTTCATCGGTGTGGGGGTGGATCGCCCAGCCGTTGTCTCCCTCGTACCCCTCGCCCCACCAGCCATCGAGGATCGAGCAATTGACCACCCCGTTCATCGCCGCCTTCTGCCCCGAGGTTCCCGATGCCTCCAGAGGGAAGCGGGGGTTGTTCAACCAGACGTCGCAGCCGATCAGCAGGTAACGGGCCAGCGCCATGTCGTACCCTTCGAGCAGCAGGATCTTGCCCCGGAAGCGCTCCATCTTGGAGACCTCGTGGATGCGGCGGATCAGATCCTGCCCCAGTCCGTCGGCGGGGTGGGCCTTGCCGGCAAACAGAAAGACCACCGGGCGATGACTCTTTTCATCCACCCCGTTGACCAGCCGGTCGAGCCGGTCCAGATCGCTGAAAAGCAGGGTCGCCCGCTTGTAGGTGGCAAAGCGGCGGGCAAAGCCGACGGTCAGCACGTTGGCGTTGAGCGGATCGAGGTGGTCAAGGTAGGTCTCGGCGTGGGGGGCGCTGCAACCGTTGCGGATGAGCTGCTCCCGCGCCCGCTGACGCAGGTAATGCAGCATGTTCGACTTCAGGCTTTGGTGGATCGACCAGAACAGGTAGTTGGGGATGTCGTCGAGCCGCGACCAATAGCCGGGTTGGGTCAGTTTGCTGACCCAGTCGCCCCCCAAGTAGGTATCGAAGGAGTCGCGCCAGGCCCGGGCGAGCCAGGTTCCCATGTGCACCCCATTGGTGATGTGGTCGATGGGGTTTTCTTCGGGGGTCACCTCGGGCCACAGGTCGGCCTCCATTTGCGAGGCAACCTCCCCGTGAATCTTCGACACCCCGTTATGGAAGTTCGAGCCGCGCAGCCCCAGGGCGGTCATGTTGAAACGGCCCGGCTCGCTCGGCTTGCGCCCCAGTTCAGCAAACTGCTCGGTGTTCAACCCCATTTCATAGCGTATCCAGCCGAGCTTTTCTTCCATCATTTCCATGGGGAAGACGTCGTGTCCCGCTGGGACCGGGGTGTGGGTGGTGAAGACGGTCGAACCGGCGACCGCCTCCCAAGCGGCGGCAAAGTCGATCCCCGCCTTCACCTTTTCGCGCACCCGCTCCAGGATCAAAAAGGCGGGATGCCCCTCGTTGACGTGCCAAGCGGTGGGTTGTTTGCCCAGCGCCCGCAGTACCCGCACCCCGCCGACCCCCAGGCAGATCTCCTGTTGCAAACGGGTGCGCAGATCGCCGCCATAGAGGCGGTGGGTGATGTCGCGGTCTTCGGCGGAGTTGTCGGGATGGTCGGAGTCGATCAGGTAGAGCTCGATGTGGCCGACCTGAGCCTTCCAAACCCAGAGTTTCACCATCCGCAGGCCGATGTTGACCGGGATGCTCAGGGGGGAGCCGTCCTGGTTGACGACCCGGGTGACCGGCAAATCCTCGAATTTGGAGTCGGCGTAGTGGGCGACCTGGTTGCCCTTGCCGTCGATGGTCTGGAAGAAATAACCCTGCCGGTACATCAACCCCACGCCGACGAAGGGCAGATCGAGATCGGAGGCCGATTTGCAGTGGTCCCCCGCCAGAATGCCGAGGCCGCCGGAGTAGATGGGCAGCGATTCGTGGAAGCCGAACTCGGCCGAAAAGTAGGCAACCAGTTGCTCGTCCGGGTCGAGCAGCTCGGCCCCCTCCCCTTTGATTTCGCTGTTCATGTAGGCGTCGAAGGCGGAGATCACCCGTTTGTAGACCTGCATGAAAGCCGGATCGTTGGCCGCCTCTTCAAGCCGCTTCTGGTCGATGCGGCGCAGAAAAACCTTGGGGTTGTGCCCCACCTTGCGCCACAGATTGACGTCGAGTTGCACGAACAGCGAACGGCAACTGGCATCCCAGCTGTACCACAGATTGGAGGCCAGATCGCTCAGGCGGGAGAGTCGTTCGGGAATGCGGGGTTGGAATTCGATGGTGTAACGGGTGGCGGTCATGGGGGGGTCTCTAAAAAACGGTACAAGTGGGTGAATTTATGCTTGTTTTGGCGAAGTCAGGGGATAAATCGGCGCCGATCATACCCCTTTTTTGAGATCTTCCCATGACGGGTGAGAGATAGGTCACTTTTTACGCGGTACAACAGATCCAAGCGTTGACGCAATAGCGCCCCATTCCCCGCTCCGTTCGGATGATGACTTGCCGGGTGCGCACTGGATGCTCCCCCACATTGCCCGCCCGCCCGCAATTCCTTACCTTAGCGCCGGTTTGATCTCCCCCAAAAACCAGGAGTCCTTATGGTGCCCACCACCCACGACCCGATCACCCGCATCCTCCATCTGGGCATGATGGTCTTTGGCCTGACCGCCTTTTTCACCGGCCTGATCGGCGATGAAGAGCATGAGGAGGAGGAGCACGAGCACGGCGGGGCGGTAGCCGATGCCATGCCTGAGGGGGGGGAATCCCTGCTGTTCGAGATCCACGAGATGAGCGGCCTGCTCACCGGGGCGGTGGTGCTCACCCGCATTCTTTGGGGCTTCATCGGCCCCGAGACGCAGCGTTTTTCGTTCTGGTTTCCCCTGGCCAAGGCGCGCCTGCTCGAAACCGCCGAAGACATCGGCAAGCTGCTGCGTCGCATCACCCCCGACCGTCCCTCCCACGGTGGTTTGGCGGGACTGGTGCAGTTTCTCGGTATTGCCACCTTCACCTGGATGGGGATGACGGGGGGGATCCTCTTCACCTTCCTGCCCGAGGGGGCGAGCGAGCCCAAGGGTTGGCTGGAGGTGATCGCCGAGGGGCACGAGGTGGGCGAGCCGCTCATCATGCTCTTTTTGCTGCTTCATGTTGGCGGGGCGATCACGCACCACATCGCTGGCCACCCGATCTGGCATCGGATGTTTCCATTCATCAAGCCCAAGGTCTGAGTGATCGGGGCGCCCCCTTGACGAAGGGCGCCCCCTTCCCATACTCCCGCGCCATGTTCACGAACCTCTCCCTCAAACGAGCCGCAGCCGCTGCCACCCGACGTCGTCGGGCGGTCGATGGATCTGCACGCGAGGTCGTGATCGGATAGGGCAAAACCCCCATCCACCCGCCTTGAAGAAACCGCAGATCCCACCGGGTTTGCGGTTTTTTTGTTGGCGCGGGGGATGGCCTGGATCACCCCGCTGCCATTGTGATCCAGGCCAGGAGGCACCCATGTCCCAACCCTCATCCTCGCCCCGGTTTTCACCCATCATGCCCACCGCTGTGCGGCCCGAGATCGTCTTTGCCAAGGGGGAGGGTTCCTGGCTCTGGGACGAGAGCGGCAAGCGTTACCTTGATTTCATTCAGGGTTGGGCGGTCAACGCCCTGGGCCACTGCCACCCGGCGGTCGTCCAGGCGCTGCAAACCCAGGCGGCAACCCTGCTCAATCCCAGCCCCGGCTTCTACAACCCCGCCATGCTCAAACTCGCCGGACTGCTGACCGACCATTCGGGCTTCGATCACGTCTTTTTCGCCAGCTCGGGGGCCGAAGCCAACGAGGGGGCGATCAAGCTGGCTCGCAAGTGGGGGACGCTGCACAAGGGGGGCGCCCACCGGATCATCACCTTTGAGAGCGGCTTTCATGGCCGGACGCTCGCCACCATGGCAGCCTCGGGCAAACCGGGCTGGGAGCAGCTCTTCACCCCCCACATCCCCGGATTCATCAAGCTCCCTTTCAACGATCTGGCGGCGGTCGAACGGGCGTTGGACGAGTCGGTGGTGGCGGTGATGCTGGAGCCGGTGCAGGGGGAGGGGGGGGTGATTCCGGCGACGGTCGCGTTCATGCAGGGGCTGCGTCGGTTGACCCATGAACGCCATGCCCTGCTCATTGCCGACGAGGTGCAGACCGGCATGGGGCGCTGCGGCGATCTTTTCGCCCATCAAGGCTACGGAGTGCAGCCCGACATCATGACCCTCGGCAAAGGGATCGGCGGCGGGGTGCCGTTGGCGGCATTGCTGGCGACCAAGGCGGTCAGCTGCTTCGCCCCCGGCGATCAGGGGGGGACCTACAGCGGCAACGCCCTGACCTGCGCCGCCGGGGTGGCGGTGCTGCAAACCCTGCTGGCGCCCGGCTTCATGGAGGGGGTGCGGGCCAAGGGGGCGCTGCTGCGGCAAACCCTGGAGGGGGTCTCGGCCAACTTCGGGTTGGGCGCGGTGCGAGGGCGGGGATTGCTGCTGGCTCTCGACACCGGCAACCGCGACGCTCCGGCCATTGTGGCGGCAGCGCGGGAGGCAGGATTGCTGCTCAACGCCCCCCGGCCCAACGCCTTGCGCTTCATGCCGGCGCTGACCGTCAGCGCGGGGGAGATCCGGCTGCTGGGGTCGATGCTGGAAGCGGTGTTGGCAAGATGACCGGCGTTCACACCTTCGGCGTCGTTCCGGGGCTGCGTCGGCGCAACCCGAAATGACGCCCACCAAGTGCCTCTCCATAGGGCACACGGGTTGCGTGGAGGGGGCGTCCGCTCATTTTGGGCGCGTTGCAGGACACATCGCCGCGATGTCTTACCCTCTCAACCGAAAACCCATCGGCCCGGAACGGGCCTCTCATCCTTCTTTCTTCCATGCCGCGGCCGGGATGGTATCGCCAGTGGTACCTTTTCAACCCATCCCGCGCTCGCAATGGAGGCGCTCATTCGCTGCATTTAAACCAGGGAGCACCCCATGAATGCCTGGCTCTACCTCGCCATTGCCATCGTGCTGGAGGTCGGCGGCACCACCGCCATGAAGCTCTCTGAAGGCTTCACCAAGACCACCCCCACCGTGGCGATGGCGATCTGCTATGTCGTCTCCATCGCCGCCCTGGGGCTGGCGCTCAAAAAGATCGAGGTCTCGGTTGCCTATGCCATTTGGGCCGGAGTCGGCACTGCGGTGATCGCCCTGCTCGGGATCCTTTATTTCAAAGAACCAGCAACCCTGGCCAAAGGGGTCTCCATCGCCCTGATCGTCGCCGGGGTGGTGGGGCTGCATCTGCAAGGGGGGCATGCTTGACCCCCAATCGCCGTCCCACCCACTGCCTGCTCGACATCGACGGCACCCTCCTCCACGGCAAAGACCCCATCTCCGGCGCGCTCGAAGCGGTTCATGAGCTGATCGTCCTGGGGGTCGAGGTCGCCTTTGTCACCAACACCACCACCCGCACCGCCGCCGGATTGAGCCGCGAACTGACCGCCTTGGGGTTGCCTGCGCCGGTCGAGCGCATTTTCACCCCCGCCAGCCTGACGGTGGCCCACATCGGCTCTCGCCGCGCCGCCCTGTTTCTGCATCCCGAACTGCGCCCCGATTTCGAGGCGGTGACGGTGGACGAGGTCCGCCCCGAGGTGGTGGTCATGGGCAAAATGGGGCGGCTCTACGACGGGGGCGACCTGCAACGGATCTTCACCTGGGTGATGAACGGCACCGAACTGGTGGCGCTGCACAAGAACCGGATGTGGAACACCCCGCAGGGGATGGAGATGAGCCTGGGGGGATTCGTCGCGGCGGTGGAATACGCCACCCGGACGAGCGCCACGATCCTGGGCAAACCCTCGTCCGCCTTCTTTTGGGAGGCCTGCCACGCCTTGGGCGTCGATCCCGCCGCCACTGTGATGGTGGGCGACGACATCGAGGCCGATGTAGGGGGGGCTCAAGCCTCGGGATTAAAAGGGGTTTTGGTCAAAACCGGGAAATACCGGGTCGATGTTGTTGAGGGACACGCGATCAAGCCTGACGGGGTGATCGATTCGGTGGCGGGGTTGGCGCAGTGGTGGCCGCTCTGAGCAGCGCGCTGCACAAAACCGGCCCCGATGGGCACAATGGCCCCGGTGTTTCATGCAGGGCGAAACCCACCCAGGTTTTGTGAGCGCCTGTAAAGCCGCTCGGCGCCCGCCCCCGCTAGGGGGCACAATGGCTTTTTTTAAAAATCGACGCAGGAGGGTGCGATGTCGCGGGTTTTGATCGTGGACGACGACCGGGAATTGGCCGAGATGCTTCAGGATTACCTGGGGGGGGAGGGGTTCGAGGTGGCGCTGGCCTTCGATGGGGAAAGCGGCGCCCAGCAGGCCCTTGAAGGTGCCTGTGACGCGGTGATCCTGGACGTGATGATGCCCAAGCTGGGGGGAATGGAGGCGCTCAAGCGTATCCGCGCCAGCTCCCAGATTCCGGTCTTGATGCTCACCGCCCGTGGTGACGAGATCGACCGCATCGTGGGCCTGGAGATCGGCGCCGACGATTACCTGCCCAAACCCTTCAATCCCCGTGAACTCACCGCCCGATTGCGGGCGGTATTGCGCCGCACCAAACCCCAGAGCGGGGTTGAGGGGGCGTTGGAGGCCGGTCGTCTGGTCCTCTTCCCCGCCGCTCGCCGGGTCGAGGTCGAGGGGGACGAGATCGAGCTGACCAGCACCGAATATAGCCTGCTTGAGGTTCTGGTTCGTCATAAGGGGCAGGTGGTGCGCAAAGAGATCCTTTCGGAGGAGGGTCTTGGCCGCAAATTGGGTCGCTATGACCGTTCCATCGACATGCATCTGAGCAATCTGCGCCGCAAACTCGATCCCGATCAGGTTCATTACCCTCGCATCTTGACGGTGCGCGGCGTCGGCTATCAATTGGCCCTGAGTGACTGATGGGTCGTCTGTTCTGGAAGATCTTCCTCTGGTTCTGGGCCGCCATGCTGCTGGTCGGCGGTGGCGTCGCCTGGGGCGTTTCGGTCGTGTACGAACAGCTGGTCGCCGAGGAGATCGCTCCCCCCTTCGTCGAAGGAATCGCCGATGCCCGCGCCGAGCGGGTCGCCGCCATTCTCGCCTATGGTGGGCGCAAGGAGGCGCTGCGCTACCTGCATCACTACGACCGCCACCCCTTCCCCATGTTGGTTTTGAACCCGCAGGGGGAAGACATCCTGGGCCACCCGGTTTTAGAAGAGGTGGCCCGCTACGCCACCGATCCCGGCCTCAGGGAAACCCAGCCCCGCTCCGGACTGGCCGACGTGACGATGCCCGACGGCGTCCGACTGCTCGTCGTCGCCCCTTTGCCTCGCACCATGGCCGAATTCAGAGAAATGGAGCGCTGGCGAGAAATCAGCCACCGAGAACGGGCGCCCGACCCTACCACGCCCATGATCCAGACACTCCAGGTGTTGACGGCAATCGCCATCAGTGCCCTGGTGTGCTTCTGGCTGGCTTGGTACCTCGCCAAACCGATTAAACAGCTCAGCCAAGCGACCCGTCGCCTTTCCGAGGGCGATCTGAGCGTCCGGGTCTCCCCCGATCTATCCCATCGCCAAGATGAAATCGCCGCACTCGGAAGAGAATTCGACCATATGGCCGAACGGCTGCAATCGCTGCTCGATGCCAAGAAACGGCTGTTGGTCGACGTCTCCCACGAACTGCGCTCCCCTTTGGCGCGCATGCAGGTCGCCTCGGCGTTGGCCCAACGCCAAGCCCCGGAGGCGAGCGCCGAATTCGATCGGATTGATCGGGAGATCGAACGGCTAGGATCCTTGATCGATCAGGTTCTGGATGTCGCCCGCCAGAATGAAAAGGATGCGGCCATCCCCATGGACGACGAGGTCAAACTCCACCAACTCCTTCAAGAGATCGTCGCCGACACCGATTTCGAGGCGCGGGCCAATGCGCGGGGCGTCCATCTGCTGGCCTGTCCCAAGCTGACCCTCCAAGGCAGCGAGGAGCTGCTGCGCCGGGCGGTAGAAAACGTGGTGCGCAACGCCATCCGCCACACCCCCCCCGGCACCACCGTCGAGGTCACCCTCACCCACGCCCCCACCCACGCCACCATTGAGGTATGCGATGCGGGACCGGGCGTTCCGCAGGCGATGATGGAGCACATCTTCGACCCCTTCGTTCGGGTGGGAGAGGCGCGTGATCGTGAAGGGGGGGGATACGGACTGGGATTGGCCATCGCCCAGCAGGCCATGAGTCGGCATGGGGGAACGATCAAGGCGGAGAATCGCAGCGCAGGAGGATTGAGCGTTTTCCTCGACCTTCCCCTCCCCCTGAAAGGGACAACCGGCACCACACAGGGGTAAGGAAAAAGCGCCGATTCAAGCCATTACCGCCACAAACCAGGGCAGCTGCCTTGAATCGGCACGCTTGGCAAAAACCAAAAGTAGGCGCCATGAGGCGGCGATGGTTTTTGCTTGGCTTGTAAAATCAGCAGCGCTTCGGCGACTTAGGTCGCCTCCTACGACAGCTTCGGCGACGGGGTCGCCTCCTACGACAGCGCTCCATTTTAGCGGCCCATCCTTGGGTCGCTCGGAAGCGCGATTCAATCAGCGCTTCCTTAGCGTCAGCGCCCGTGCCGTAGCTCCAACCGCCGCAAAAACTCCCCCATGATCGCCTTGTAGAGCCCCTCTTTGGCGACCACATCCTCGACGCCGCTGTCGATGCTGGGGTTGTCGTTGACCTCGATGACCACCACCCCCCGCGCGCTCTGTTTCAGATCGACCCCGTAGAGACCGTCGCCGATCAGATTGGCGGCGGCCAGCGCCACCTTAACCACCTCGGGAGGGGCATCCTCCAGCGCGATGGTTTCGAATCCTCCCGATTTGGCCTGTCCCCCCGGACCATGTTCGTAAATCTGCCAATGCCCCCGGGTCATCAGGTACTTCGACACGTAGATCGGCTGGCGATTGAGCACCCCGACCCGCCAGTCGAAGGGGGTGTAGAGATACTCCTGGGCCAGGATCAGATCCGATTCCTTGAACAGCTTGGCGACGATCTCGTTGAGCTGGATCCGATTTTCGGCTTTGAAGACCCCCCGCGAGAAGGCGCCGTCGGGGATCTTGAGCACCACCGGATAGGGGATCTGTGCCTCGATGGTCTCCAGATTGTGTTTGTGCACGATCAGGGTGCGGGGGGTCGGCACCTTGTTGGCGGCCAGCAGCTCGGCCAGGAAGACCTTGTTGGTGCATTTGAGGATCGAGTCGGGGTCGTCCATCACCACCATGTCCTCGCTTTGCGCCTTCTTGGCAAAACGGTAGGTGTGGTGGTCGATGGCGGTGGTTTCGCGGATGAACAAGGCATCGAATTCGGCCAGTCGGGCGTAATCGGAACGGTCGATCAGCTCGACCTCGATCCCCAACCCTTTGCCCGCTTTGATGAAACGCTTAAGAGCCATCTCGTCGGAGGGGGGCATCTTCTCGGTGGGGTCGCGCAATATGGCCAAATCGTAGCGGGGGGGCTGGCTGGCCCGTTTGGGTTGCCAGCGGCTGGCCATGTAACCGTGCACCGCCTCCAAAAAATGGGGCAGTTCGTCTTCGGGCATCAGGGCGGGGGCTTGGGGTTTGATCGAGGCGATGCGCCACTTGCCCTGCAACTTGAATTCGACCTTCAAGCAGGGGACCGGAAAGGTCTCGAAGATCTGCCGGGCCAGATCCCCCAGGGGGGGCATGCGGCAGTGGCCGAAATGGATGTAGAGCTCCAGCGCGGTGACGGTGAGCCCGGGCGCGATCTTGGCCATCCGTTTTTGCAACAGGGCGTCGAGGTCCTCGGTTTCAAGCCCGTAGATCGACTTGCGCGACAGATCCTGAATCGTGCGCACCGAGGGGATGACCCGATGCCCCCGCGCCTCGGCCAGCAACGAGGTGTAGTAGCCGGTGCTCAGATAGCGGTAGCCGCGGCACATGTTGATGACCCGGACGCCCCGACCGTCGCCGTTTTTGCCCCGTTTGGGCAGGCCGGTCAGGTATTCGCGTGAAGCGACCACCCCCCCCTCGGGGAGTTTGCCGGTCCAGAATTCGGGTTGATCGACCACCAGGATGTGGGTCGCCATGGCGAGCCTCGGGCGTAACGGTTGGGGTAAAAGGGATGGATAAAAAGGGCTAGCGGCGTGTCGAGGGGGTACAAACGGGGGGCTATTCCTCCGACCACCCGGCGAAATCGTCTTGGGTTTCGGGGGTCGTGGCGACAGTTTTTTCTGGCTGCATTGGGCTCGGTTCGGCAAACAGCTCCGGCATTGGGGCATCCTTGTGCAGGATCAACACCGCCCGCAGCAATCCCTTGCCGTAGCGGGCCATCGCCTCGAAATCGCGGCGCAGGATCGGCATGTGGGCGCAGTCGGGTTGCGCCTTGCCCTGCTCCCAATCGATGAAGGGGTCGTGCACGTAGACGAAGCGATCGTCGAATCCGGTCACCACCACCCAATGGGGGAATTTCTCGCGGTAGATGCGGTAGGAGCTGATGAGCACCACCGGGATATCCCCCCGGTCGAAGCGCTCCTGAAGTTCGGCGGTTTTCAGCGTGCCCAGGTGGATGGGGATGCCGACCCGGGCGATCTCTTCCACGAAGTCCTCGTGGACCAGCCGCATCACCTCTTTTTTTTCTTCGCTGCGTACCGAATCGAGAAACAGCGCCCCCTCGTCGTTGACCCAGATCTCGACCTTGAATCCTCGATGGTGGGCCGCCAGCGCCAAGCCGAAGGGGCCACAGCCGCCATGGCCCGAGGTCATGAAAACGGTGGTCGATTCGCGCCACAGTCGAAGTTCGAGTTTGCGGCTCAGATCTAAATCGGGATCGAGCCCCTTCATCGCCATCATCAGGGCGGCCGGTCCACAGGTGAATTCCAGGGTTTGTTCGTAGTAGGGGATCCGGCTGGGGGGGGCCAGCCCCGGCGCGAGCCGCTTTTCAAAGCGGAGCGCCGCCATGTGGTCCTCGTAGTAATCGGGGTAGAGGCCGAACTCCCGATAACCCCGTTTTTGATACAGGGCGATGGCGGCGGTGTTGTCGCGCCGTACCTCTAGGCGCAGCAGCACACAGTCGCGCCCCCGCGCCGCCGTCTCGACCGCATCCATCAGCCCCGCCCCCACCCCTTGCCTGAGCAGCTCGGGGGCGACCGCCATCGAATAAAGGCGGGCCAGCGAGGTACCTCGGTTGTACAGGAGCATGGCGTACCCCCGCAGATCCCCCCCCACCACATCGACCAGGGTATCGGCGTGTCCCTTGGTGAGCAGATGGCGGAAGGAACGGCGCGAGATTCGGTCGCCGCTGAAACAGCGGTTTTCAAGGGCCACGAGTAGGTCGAGGTCTTCGAGGGTGGCAGGTCGGATCATGGCACCCTCCCGGGGTGGTGATTCATGCAGTGCGGCGGAGATGGTGGCACCGTCGCAGGGGCGGTGGTAGGGGGAGGGTTGCGCGGGATGACGCAACGAGGATGTGACCTGTTGCCGCGAATCGCTGCGCCCCTTGCGCCTCCTCCTCCCTCGGTCCGATCATCGGAACATGAACCCGACCCCAACCCTGATGCAGATGCTCGCCGCCCTGATCGCCGCCCCCTCGGTGAGCAGCGTCTCCCCCGACTTCGATACCGGCAACCAAGCGGTGATCGGCCTGCTGGCCCAATGGCTGTCGGGGCTCGGCTTTGCGGTCGAGGTGCTGCCTCTGCCGGGTCGCCCCGGCAAGGCCAACCTGATCGCCACCCTCGGCAAGGGGCCAGGGGGGCTGGTGCTGGCGGGGCATACCGACACCGTCCCCTGCGATCCCCACCTCTGGCGCTTCGACCCCTTCAAGCTTACCGAGGAGGAGGGGCGCCTCTACGGTCTGGGCACCTGCGACATGAAGGGGTTTTTCCCCTTGGTGATCGAGGCGCTACGTGGTTTTGAGGCGGGGAGGAGGATCGATCCGGCCACTTTGACCGCTCCGATCATCGTGGTCGCCACCGCCGACGAAGAGAGCAGCATGGCCGGGGCGCTGGAGCTGGTGCGCTTGGGGCGACCCAAGGGGCGCTATGCGGTGATCGGGGAGCCTACGGGGCTTAAACCGGTGCGGATGCACAAGGGGATTCTGATGGAGTCGGTGCGGCTCACCGGTCGCTCGGGCCACTCCTCCGATCCCAGCCTGGGTTTATCGGCATTGGAGGGGATGAGCCAGGTGTTGGCCGACCTGATCGCCTGGCGCGGCCAGCTTCAGGCGCAACACCGCAACCCCGGTTTTCATGTGCCGGTGCCGACCCTGAATCTGGGGCGGATTCACGGCGGCGACAACCCCAATCGAATTTGCGGCCACTGCGAGCTGCACATCGACATTCGTCCCCTGCCGGGAATGGAGCTTGAGGAGCTGCGCCAAACCCTGGATGCACGGGTGGCCCAAGCGGTGGCGGGCAGCGGTTTGCAGATCGAGGTGACGCCGCTGTTCCCCGGGACCCCCGCCATGGAGACCCCCGCCACCTCGGCGTTGGTGCAGGCCGCCGAACGGTTGACCGGCCACAGCGCCGGGGCGGTCGCCTTCGGCACCGAGGGGCCCTACTTCACCGCGCTGGGGATGGAGACCTTGATCCTCGGCCCCGGCAACATCGACCAGGCCCACCAGCCCGACGAATGGCTCGGTTTGGAGCAAATCAACCCCACCATCGCGCTGATCCGGCAACTGGTCACGCGGTTTTGCGGAGCCCGTTGACGGCGTAAATGGGGGGCGCTAGCGTGGTGATATGTGGCATACCACGGCATGCCCAGCCCCCTTTCTCGTCGCCCCAAGGAGTTCATCATGCGTAATCTCATCGCCGCCGCCCTGTTGGGCTTTGCCCTCCTCCTGAGCCCGTTAACCCCTAGCGCTCAGGCCGACGCACGCTCCCTAGTCGATTCCTACAGCGCCTCCGACCTGCGCTACATGCTTGAGGAGGCCAATATCTTCGACGAGGTCTCGACCAAGAGCGCCAATCAGGTTCTGGTCAAAAAAGATGGTCGGTCGGTATTGCTGATTATCTACGGCGACGGCGACCTGGGGATCTACTACGGTGCCCGCGGCACGATCCCTCTTCAGGCGATCAACGAGTGGAACAAGACCAAGCGACTGAGCCGCGCCTACCTCGACAACGATAACGACGTCGCCCTGGAGGCCGATCTGCTCTCCAATGGTGGGATGAACGAAGAAAAGGTGGTCTCTTTTGTGAAGTTTTTCTTCCAGTCGGTCGGGCAATACGTCGATTTCGTACAGAAGAATATGTGATGTCGGGGCGGCCCTCCGTCGGGAGGGCCGCCTTCCCCCTCTTGCCCGATTCTTCCGGCGCCAATCACCTGTAATTCCAACCTTTCTGCACCCCATTCCCCCCCGAAATTTCGCTGGCATTTCCCCCCAATTGCGTCGTTTGATTGGCGCCTTCGTTGTTGCCTTTTCGTCCTCATCGAGGGCCATCGTGACCGCCGCCGCTTACACCTGACCTCCCCCCCTCCTCGTCGTAACCCCACACAATTTGGACGGAACCCAGCGACCTTACCTCAGGCTGCCGCTTCCGCTGTGCATGCCCTTTTTTGGGGATGTTCATGATCGACGTGCATCTGCTGGACCCTGCCGACGACTGTTTGTCCTGGCTCGCAGCCCAGATCGACGCCCACGCCGGCGAATTGGGTTTGCTCCCCGACGACGGCAAATACCTCTTCATCGCCATGCTCAACCACGCCCACTTCAGCACCGACAGCCACCGCCCCTTGGTTGCCCAGGTGGATGGTGTCAACGCCGGACTGGCCCTGGTTTTTAAACCGCCGAAAAAGGGGGGAATTCACAAGCTGGCGGCGCTCTACGTGCTGCCGCAATACCGGGGGATGGGGGTGGGGGCATTGCTGCTGCAGCGGGCGCTGGGGTTGGGGAGCAAGTCGGAGCCGACCGTCGTCGCCGCGACCCCGGCGGCGGCGGCCTACTACCACAACCGGGGACTGATTGCCGACGCCATCTGCCCCGATGGCAGCATCAATATGGTGCAGCGCAAGCTCACCCCCAGGCAGACCGCTATTGGTTCATATGAGCTCTTCGCCACCGGTCGGCAGATCGTGGCGATGTGCCCCGAGGGGCAACGGGAGGGGTTGTGGCAGGCGGTGGGGAACGAGCTGGCGCGGTTTGCTTGGCCCGAGGTAGAGACGCCGCTGGCGGGGTAGGGGTTTGCGTGGGGGCGATTTGGGGTTACAAGGGGGTCGCTGGCGACGGTGCGCAACGATGGCGCGGGCAAACGCATTTTTTGCGGCGAATACCTGGTGGAGCTCTTCGCCGACGGCAGCCGCAGTAGACGTCGCCATGGGCAACGGCGAAACGGTGAGCCGATCGGTCTCGTTTGGACGCAGCATGTTTCCGCTCATCGAGGCGTTGGTGACGTAGGAGGAGGGACAACGCGATGATGGAGCGGATTGCAGCGTGGTGGAGAAGTCTGGAAAACCGACAGGTCAGCAAACTCTTGGGCGGGACCGCCTTGATCGTTGCCGTTGCCGTTGCCGTTGCCGTTGCCGTTACATGGTGCCGTGCCCGCGATGGAGATCCTTGCCGTGACATCGGCTTTTACACCAAAGCGGCCCTCAAGATCTTGCTCGCCATGTTGTGATGGGTGCCCTTTTTCAAGCACGACAAAAGTCCGATGGCGCGCCGTGGTTTCCCCTTCAAAGGGGACGACTGCAATCCCTCCCGCCCCCTCTTGTGCAACGGGGGGCGTTGTGAAGTCGTGATGTCGTCCCGCGTCTGGTCCTACCGTCTTTGAAGGAGCAAGGAGCCCCAATGACAACTTTCCCGAACAACCGCCCTTATCGAGTTTCAAGACTGCTCGGTATTGCGATGGGTTTGGCCGCAGCATCGTTGCCCGCCTGGGGCATGCCCATCGCGGGCTCCATCGATCACGGCCAGTTCCACGTCCTGTTGAGCTTTGACGAGGATGGTTTCGACACACCGCCTTCAACGGCATTGAACCTGACAGGGACCGCCTACCCCCTGTTTGCATCCGCCCCTCAAATCGTGGAACTCCCCCAACAACGGGATTCCGAAGACGATTTCACCGACGAACCGGTACGTATGGGTTTGACTGGAGACGAGCAAAGTTGGGATCGCGCTTTCTTCGTACTGCACGACGATCCGCAACACTGGCTCGGCAACGCTCCCAGCGAAACGGATGTGCGCAGTTTTTACCGTTTCTTTGCCCATGACCGCTGGGGGTCCAACTTCGTCCCTTCCTCGTTGCTCGATGCCCCGCTCGAAGAACTGGCTCCAGCGACCAACGTGACCGTTCTCTTCGCCACCGACGTCGACCACGACGGCCACAACGAATTGTGGATGACCTATCGGCTGATGTGGGGAGAGCTGGGGCGGATGGTTTGGGAGGCCGACGACAACGGTGCTTGGGTCAACCTCGCCAATCGGTGTTTCAACTGCGATTAACCCCGGCGGTTGTCCACAATATTTGACGTCCGTCCACAATCATGAACAATCCCCCCGCTCTTCTACCCCTACGGAGGCGGCGTGCAGACCTTTATCCAGACCATCAAACAGCTCCGGGCCGACCGGGGGCTCTCCTTGCGGGGGCTGGCCGAGGCGGCGGGGTTGTCGGCTTCGGCGCTGTCGCAGATTGAGGCGGGGCAGGTCTCCCCTTCGGTGGCGACCCTCGAAAAAATCGCCACCGCCCTGGGGGTTTCGATCACCGCCCTGTTTGCGGTGCCCGAAACCAGCGAGGGGCCGCGCATCGTCTCTTTGGCAGGGCAGCCAACCTACTCCCTGGGCGATGCGGTCCACTTCACCCCGCTGGGCCACAAAACCAGTCAAGCCACCTTCGAACCGGTCCATATCCGCCTCGATCCGGGGGGGAGTTTTTCCGACCGTCCCTACACCGTTTCAGAGGGTGAAGAGTTCGTCTGGGTGCGGCATGGCTCGGTGGTGCTGGTGCTGGACGACCACGAACACCGTATCGACGAGATGCACGGCGTCGCCTTCGATCCCGCCCGCCCCCACAACTGGATCAACCCCGGCGAGCAGCCGGTGGAGTTGATCCTGATCCGCCCCCGGCCCGCCCAACGGGGCGGGGAGGGGGGCAAATGAGCCTTTACGGGACCGGGATCCGTCGCGGCATGGCGGGGATGGACGCCAGATCTTGCCGGGGGGGGATTTCCAGCCTGTCGGCGGATGCGCTGCGTTTATCCACCCTACGACCCGTCCCCACCCATCCGACATCCCGCCTACAACCACCCCCCTCCCCAGCTCTGGGGCGGGGGGACAAAGCATCCCGACGATGACGCACCTCCAGCTTGCCCTGCTCGCCCTGGGACTCGCCCTGGGCAGCGCAATCCTGGCGCTGCTGCTGGCTGGATCGCGTCGCTGGCAGCGCCGCCTGAGCTTGACCCTCCTGATCGCCTCGGGATGTGCGGCGGTGTTGGGGGGGGTGGGGGGATTGCTGGCCCCCGAGCCGACCGCCATGACCCTGCCGCTGGGGCTCCCCTGGTTGCCGCTGCACCTGCGCCTTGATCCTTTGGGGGGGCTGTTCTTGGCGTTGGTGGGGGGACTGACGGCGTTCGTTGGGATCTACAGCCTGGGCTACATCCGCCACCTCGACCCCAGACGCCCCCGTACCCCGTTGCTGATCGCCACCGGCATCTTCGTCTTCGGCATGATGGGGGTGTGTCTGGCCGACGACATGCTCGCCTTCATGATCCTCTGGGAGCTGATGAGTGTGGCCTCGTACGTGCTGGTCGCCTTCGAGCACGAAGAAAAAACCAATCGCGACGCCGCCTTTTTGTACCTGCTGATCGCCCACGCCGGGGCCATTGCGATTCTGATCGCCTACGGCATCTTGGCCACCTTCGGCGGTGGGCTGACCTTCGACGCCATGCGGGCGGCGCAGCCTTCCTCCGTCTGGGCGGGGGCTGCCTTCCTGCTGGCGTTGCTCGGCTTTGGCGCCAAGGCGGGGCTGGCGCCGCTGCACGTCTGGCTCCCCGAGGCTCACCCCGCCGCCCCTGCACCGATCTCGGCGCTGATGAGCGGGGCGATGCTCAAGGTCGCCATTTTCGGCTTTTTGCGCTTCACCCTCGATTTGCTCGGGGTTGAGGCTATGGCCCCCTGGTGGGGGGCGGTGGTGGTGGCGTTGGGGTCGGGCTCGGCGCTGACCGGGGCGCTGCTGGCATTTCAGCAAAGCGACCTCAAGCGGCTGCTGGCGTGCAGCTCGATTGAAAACGTCGGCATCGTCTTCATCGGGCTGGGCTTAAGCCTGATTTTTCTGGGTTATCGCCTACCGGGGCTGGCGGCGTTGGCGCTGATCGCCGCCCTCTACCACAGCCTCAACCACGCCCTGTTCAAGTCGCTGCTCTTCATGGGGGCCGGGGCGGTGATTCACGGCACCGGACGGGCCAATCTGGAACACCTGGGGGGGCTGATCCGCTTCATGCCGATCACCGGGTTCTTCTTTTTGGTCGGTGCCATGGCGATCGCCGGACTCCCCCCGCTCAACGGTTTTGTCTCGGAGTGGCTGACCTTTCAAGCGGCGCTGCTTTCCCCCCAATTGCCCAACCATCTGTTCAACGCCCTGCTCCCCATTTCGGCCGCCATGCTCGCCCTGACCGGGGCGTTATCGGCGGCGATTATGGTCAAGGGGTACGGGATCGCCTTCCTCGGGGTGCCCCGCTCGGCGGCGGTCCACCACGCCCACGAACCGGGCTTTTGGATGCTGGCGGGGATGGCTCTCCCCGCCCTGGGCTGCCTGGTGCTCGGCATCCTGCCCACCGCCGTAATCCCCCTGCTCGACGCCATTCCCCAAGCGTTGCTCGGCCACGGCATTGCTGCCGAGGTGGGACACAACGGCTGGCTTTGGTTGACCCCGGTGGCGCCGGAGCGGGCCAGCTATTCGGGGGGGGCGGTGGCTTTGGGGCTGCTGCTGGCGGGGGGGATCGTCTGGCTGGCGCTGCGTCGCCGCGGCGGGGCGCCACGACGGGTCGAGATCTGGGATTGCGGTTTCCCCGGGATCACCTCGCGCATGACGATCACGGGGCTGGGGATGTCGCAGATGCTACGCCAGGTCTTCGACGCCTTTCATGCCGTCCCCAGCGAGGTGCGGCGCGGCGATCACGGCCACCGCAGCCTGCCGTCCGCCATGAAGGTTAAGGTGACGATCAAGGATCGCATCTGGGAGACCTTCTATCTCCCCATCGGGGAGCTGACCTTGTGGTTGGCCAAACATGTGGTGCGGCTGCAAACCGGGAAGGTCCACATCTATCTGACCTATTCGTTTGTGACGGTTTTGGTACTCATGGCGGTGGTGAGTCTATGAGCACTTGGCTCCGTCCTTTGCTTGAAACCCTGCTGCTGGCAGGTCTCGCTCCGCTCGCCACTGGCCTGCTGCGCTGGTTCAAGGCGCATCTGCAAAACCGGCAGGGTCCACCGCTGCTGCAACCCTACCGCGACCTGCTCAAGCTGCTGGCCAAGCAACCGCTGGTTCCCGAGCCGAGCTCCTGGATCTTCCGCGCCGCCCCCTACATCGGCTTTGCGGCGATTGTGGTGGCGGCCGCCATCGTGCCGGTGCTCTCGATCCCCTCGCCGCTCACCGCCCTGGGCGACGTCATTGTGCTGGCGGCGCTGTTCGCCCTGGCCCGGTTTTTCACGGCGCTGGCGGCGCTCGACACCGGCACCCCTTTCGGTGGCATGGGAGCCAGCCGCGAGATGAGCATCGCCTCTTTGGCGGAACCGGCCATGTTGATGGCCATTTTTGTACTGTCGCTGGCGGCCCACAGCACGAATCTGTCGGTGATGATCGATTCGACCCTCAACGCCGGGCTGGTGCTGCGCCCCTCGGTCGCTTTCGCCTTGATCGCCATGGTGCTGGTGGCGCTGGCCGAGACGGGGCGGCTGCCGGTCGACAACCCCGCCACCCACCTCGAACTGACCATGATCCACGAGGCGATGGTGCTCGAATACTCGGGAAGATATCTGGCGCTGATCGAGTGGGCACAGCAGATCAAGCTGCTGCTCTTCGTCACCCTGATCCTCAACCTCTTCGCCCCCTGGGGAATCGCCGACGCTGCCGGAGATTGGTGGATCGCCCTGGTCGCCTGGGTCTTGAAGGTCGTGGCGCTGCTCGGGCTGTTGGGGGTGCTGGAAACCACCGTGGCCAAGATGCGGATCTTCCGGGTGCCGGAATACCTGGGGGCCGCCTTCGCCATCGGGATGTTGGGGATGTTGACCCACTTCATTTTGGAGGTGGGGGTATGAGGGGGAAGACGGGGGTTCATCGAGGCATGGTGGATGCGCTGCGCTTATCCACCCTACATGGCCACCCCACCACCTGTGCCTGTGGGAGCGGACCGTCCGCTCACCCTGAGCCTGTCGAAGGGGCGCGAATGGCCGGGAGAAGGTCGCCCCAACCCTGCCCAACTCCCAACAACCCTGCTTCCCTTCGGCCACATGGTGGCCTGCCACAGGCGAACGCGGTGGTTGGGGGTCGGCGGGGGACGGCGCCGGTTTTCCCCCTCGCCCCCCTAGGGGGAGAGGGTCGGGGTGAGGGGGCCGCTGTGCGGGGGCCAGCGGGCCAAGCAACCGAAAGCTCCCGCGTGGGCCCTGTCTCAACACAACCAACCGCCCCTCTGCGACCCCCCCTCACCCTAACCTACGCTCACCCTGAGCCTGTCGAAGGGTCCCCCCAAGCGGGGCGAGGGGACGAGGGCCGCCCCGAAACCCATGCGCTCCCCCCGAAGGCGTCATTCCAGGGGCGCGCAGGGGAGCCCCGGAATGACGCCGTGAGGGGTCGTTGGGTCGATAAGCGCAGCGCCTCCACCTCCCTCTTCCCCCCCGAGCCCCGCCCATGAATGATCTGGCCACCCAAGCGATCAGCGTTCTGGCGGCCTTGGTGCTGCTGATCGCCTTCGGCCTGCTCGCCCAGCGCCGCATGCTCGGGCTGCTACGCCTCTACGCCTTGCAGGGCGTGGTGTTGGCGGGGGCGGCGGGGTTGGTGGGGTATGTTTCGGGCAGCCACGAGCTGTATCTCTCGGCCCTGCTCACCCTGCTTTTAAAAGGGATCGTGCTGCCCGCTTGGTTGTGGAGGATCATCGTACGGCTGCATGTCGAGCGTGAGGTCGAAACCCTGGTCAACATCCCCGCCACCCTGCTGATCGGCACCGGGCTGGTCATCTTCAGCTACTTCGTCGCCGCCCCGGTCAGCGAGCTTTCGACCCTGGTCACCCGCAACACCCTGGCGATTGCCCTGTCGGGGGTGCTGCTGGGGATGCTCATGATGATCACCCGCAAGAAGGCGATCACCCAGGTCATCGGCTTTTTGGCCATGGAAAACGCCCTGTTCTTCGCCGCCACCGCCGCCACCTACGGCATGCCGATGATCGTCGAACTCGGGGTCGCCTTCGACGTACTGATGGCCGCCATTATCTTCGGCATCTTTTTCTTTCAGATCAGCACCACCTTCGAATCGCTCGATCTCGACAAACTCACCCACCTGCGCGAAGAGGGGGATTCGGAGTGAGCCCCCCCATGAATCCCCAAACCGCTTTCGACCTGCTGCTGGGCGCCCCCCTCTTCGGCGCCGCGCTGCTGGCCTTCATCGGCCATAGCCACCGGGCCGCCGTGGTCAATATTTTGATCGCCGCCCTCACCCTGGCCGGGGCGGTGGTGCTCGCGCTCGACGTTCTAGGGTCGGGGCCGCGCACCCTGTACGGGCAGGCCTTCTTCCTTGATTCGTTCAATACCTTTTTGGTGGTTCTGACCGCCTTCGTCGCCACCACCACGGCGCTGTTCTCCCGCCCCTACATGGCCTTCGAGGCGCGCCACCGGGGGCTCCCTTCGCGGCGGATGCGGCTCTATCACGCCATGGTGCAGCTTTTTATTTTTGGGATGTTGCTGGCGCTGACCACCAACAACTTGGGGGTGATGTGGGTGGCGCTGGAGCTCGCCACCATGGCGACGGTGCTGCTGGTGTCGCTCTACCGCACCCCCGATTCCATCGAGGCGGCCTGGAAGTACTTCATTCTCTGCGGCGTCGGGATCGCCCAGGCCCTCTTCGGCACCGTGCTGATTTTCTTTGCCGCTACCCAGGTGCTGGGGCACGGCAACGAGGCGCTGACCTGGACCGCCCTTTATGCCCACGCCGACGACCTGGAGCCGGTGGTGATGGGGCTGGCGTTCGCTTTTTTGATGGTCGGCTACGGCACCAAGGTGGGGTTGGTGCCGCTGCACGCCTGGCTGCCCGACGCCCACTCCGAGGGGCCGACCCCGGTCTCGGCGGTGCTGTCGGGGCTGCTGCTCAACGTCGCCCTCTACGCCCTGGTGCGCTGCAAGGTGCTGGTGGAGGGGGCGACCGGATCGACCCTGCCGGGGACGATCATGATCGGTTTCGGATTGACCTCGTTTTTGGTCGCCGCCTTCTTTTTGCACAAACAGCGCGACATCAAGCGGATGTACGCCTATTCGTCGGTGGAGCACATGGGGCTGATGACCCTGGCCTTCGGCATCGGCACCCACCTGGCGACCGTGGCGGGGCTGCTGCACATGACGGTGCACTCGCTGGTGAAATCGGGGATTTTCTTTACCGTCGGCCACGCCGCCCAGGCGATGGGCAGTCAGGCGATGCCCAAAATCCGGGGGTTGATCCGCCACTCGCCGGGGATCGGTTGGGGGCTGCTCATCGGCACCCTGGCGATTGCCGGATTCCCCCCCTTCGGGCTCTTCGTCAGCGAACTGCTGCTGCTCACCGCCACGGTGCAGAGTCACCCCTGGATCACCGTGCCGCTGTTGTTCGGCCTGGTGATCGCTTTCGCCGGACTCTTTCGCCACCTGCAACCGATGGTCTTCGGCAATCCCCCCCCCACGGCGATCAAGGTGAAGGTCGATTTCACCCCGGTGATCCTGCACCTGACCTTGGCGCTGCTGCTGGGATTGATGCTGCCCAACTTCCTTTCGGATTGGTTCGAAACCGCCTCGAATTTGCTGACGCCGGGGGGGGGCTGATGTTGGGCAACCACTGCGGAGCAAATCCAAGGGACGGGGGTTTAGCCGCCAATTCGCGGACAGAAGTCCGCTCCCACAACCAAAAGCGACCTTCCGAGCTAGCCTGTGGGAGGCGACTTATGTGGCCGAACGGAAGGGGCGCAGGCGGTGGATGCGCTACGCTTATCCACCCTACTCCTCCCCGGAATGACGCCTCTCCATGGGAAAAGGGGGTGCGCGTATGACCCGGTCCACCCTCATCCGCGCCCTGCGCGCCCAAGGGATCGACGTCGTTGAAGAGGCGGGCGGTCTGGTTTGTCTGCCCTTGGCGCAATGGCTGGCGAGCGCCTTGATTGCCAAAAACGAGGGGTGTCGTCTGGTCGATCTTTGGGCGATGGACGACGCCGCCCTGGGGGGCACCTTCTCGGTGGTCGCCGCCTTCGCCCTGTCCCGTCGCCCCCCAGTGGTGCTGTGTGCGACCCTACCCGAGGGGGTGGAACGTTTTCCCTCCCTGACGCCGACCTTCCCCAGCGCCGCCCGGCTGGAGCGGGCAATCCGCGATTTGCTGGGGCTCATCCCCGAGGGGCATCCAGACACCCGCCCCTGGCTGCTCCATGTCGCCCCAGGCCACCCGGAGCGTTTTCATCCCCTGCGCTGCGACGCCGCCGCCGACGCCCTGCCCCCCCTGATATCGCAGCGTTACCCCTTTTTGCGGGTCGAGGGGGAGGGGGTACACGAGATTCCGGTGGGGCCGGTCCACGCCGGGGTGATCGAGCCGGGCCACTTTCGGTTTCAGGTCATCGGCGAGGAGATCCTCAATTTAGAGGAGCGCTTCGGCTATCTGCACCGGGGGATCGAAAAGCGGATGGTGGGGCTGACCCCGGTCCAGGGGGTCAAGCTGGCGACCCGGCAAAGCGGCGACGCCGCCGTCGGCATGGGCTGGGCTTTTTGTCGTGCGGTCGAAAAAGCGCTCGCGGTCGAGATCCCCCCTGCCGCCGTCTGGAGTCGCGCCCTGCTCGCCGAACGGGAGCGGATCGCCAATCACGTCGGCGACATCGGGGCGATTTGCAACGATGTCGCTTTTTCGTTCATGCACATGCAGACCCTCAAACTGCGCGAAGAGATGGCGCGGCTACACCTGGAGATCTTCGGCCATCGTCTGCTCTTCGATCAGGTCATCCCAGGCGGGGTGACGCGGGTGCCAGATGCGACCCAGCGGCAGCGGTTGGTCGAGCAAACCCAGGCGGTCGCCGCCACCATGGAGCAGCTACGCATCCTGATGGACGACACCCCATCGCTACTCACCCGGCTCGACGGCTCGGGGGTGGTCGATTCCGAAACGGCCCAAAGCCTGGGGATGTTGGGCTACGCCGGGCGCGCCTCGGGGGTCGATGCCGACAGCCGCATCGCGGTCGCCTACGCCCCCTACCACCTGCACGCCCCCGAGGGGTTGGTGCTGCACAAGGGGGATGTGGCGGCCAGGGTGGCGATCCGCTTCGAAGAGATTGCCCAAAGCGCCCGGCTGATCGCGGCGCTGGTGGCCGATTTTCCGGTGGAGGAGGGTGCTGCGGTGGAATTACCTCAGGCTGAGTCGGGGATGCAGGGGTTTGCTTTGATCGAGGGGTGGCGCGGCGAAATCGCCGCCTTCGTGCGCTTCGGAGCGGGAGGACGGATCGACCGGGCCCGACTGCGCGATCCCTCCTGGTTCAACTGGCCGGGGCTGGAGCTGGCGGTGTTGGGGGTGCCGGTGCCCGATTTCCCGCTATGCAACAAGTCGTTCAACTGTGCCTATGCGGGGCATGACGGGTGAGGGGTTGGGTGACCGGGACTGGGGGTTGAGTTTTTTGTGGGAGCGGACTTCTGTCCGCGAATGAGGGGGCAAGATGGGTTCAAAAACCTCAGCCGGTTCGGGATGCCCCCCTCCAATCCCACCAACAGATGGAACAACTCAGCGGTCGCTTTGGCCACCACAGGCAAGGGTTGCGGCCCCGAGACAACCGCAAACAGGGGAGGCTCCCATGATCAAACTCCTACGCACCATCGCCCGCACCGGCACCCTGACCGAACCGCCGCCCCCCGGAGCCAGCGACATCGAGCGCCTCGGCCCTCAAATCGCCGCAATGATCCAAAAGCGGTTCAAAGGCTCGCTGGCCATCCGTCAGGTCGATGCCGGCTCCTGCTCGGCCTGCGAGCTGGAGATCCACGCCTTGGGGAATCCCTACTACGACATCAGCCGCTTCGGCCTGCACTTCGTCGCCTCCCCACGCCACGCCGACGTGCTTTTGGTGACCGGCCCGGTCACCACCCAGATGAGCGAGGCGTTACGCCGCACCTACGCCGCGACCCCCGACCCCAAATGGGTGATCGCCAGCGGCGACTGCGCCGACCACTGCGGCCTCTTCGGCGAGGACAACTACGCGGTGGCGGGAAGGGTGAGCGAGATCGTGCCGGTCGACCTGGTCATCAAGGGTTGCCCTCCGGCGCCGGTCGATTTGATGCGGGGATTGCTGCAACTGCTGGAGGGCGATTAAGGCAGCTTCATGCGCAGAAAAGAGCCATGTTGGCAAGGCTACGTTGTGAGGTTGCCCGATGGCGGGTCGTTTGCGCCCGTCTTGTTTTACCGCTCGCTGTTTTCTTGCTCCTTCAAAAACCTCGCGACTTGATCCAGAGCCTCCTCAAGTCGGGGGTTTTCGGCGGTGGTCAACACATGGGGCACCTTCGATTCGGCGGGGAACCAGTGGATCAGCCGCTGCTTCGAGGCGACCGAGCGCAGCACCACCTCGCTCGATTCGGGGTCGATGGTCCCGTCGTCCCGCGATTGCATCACCAGGATCGGCTGTTTGATCTGCCCCAATACCTCCCGCACCGCCTTTTGAAAGTCGTTGAGCTGGGCAATCGCTTTAAGGGGGCGTCGTTCGTAGTAAAACGGTTTTTCCTCTTCCGTCAGGGGGCGGACATCCTCCTCTTTGAGCCAAGAGACGTAGTTGGCCAGCCAGGCGGTTTTGGAGCGGTGGATCAACGCGGGGGAGAGGGCGGCGATGGCTCGGAATTGCGCCGGTTGGGTCGCCGCCTCGTACAAAACCGCCAGCCCCCCGGTCGAAAGCCCCACCCCGTAAACCCGGTCGCAGGCGCTGTGCAGCGCGGTGGCGGCGGCGTCGACCACCTCCACCCACTCGGGCCAAGTGCAGGCTTTTAAATCCTCGGGGGAGGTGCCGTGGCCCGGCAGCCGCACCCCGTAGACGGTGAACCCCTCCTGGACCAACCGCGCCCCGAGCAGCCGCATCTCCCAGGGGGATCCGGTAAAACCGTGGGCCAGTACCACCCCGGCGCCGTTGGGGTGATCGGGAATCAGCAGAAACGGGGCGCCGTGTTCGTTGCGCGGTTTCTGAGGGCCGACCCCGCCTTGGTAGGCGGCCAGATCGGCGGCAAACAGAGCGTTCAGCGGCGCCTGGGGTTGCATCGCCTCATCCCCCTGGGCGGAGCCGACAATCAGGCTCAGCAGCAGTACCCATCCCACCAGCCAACGATTCATCGCGAACCTCTTCATCCCACAAAACAGGGGTTTTCAAAAACCGCGCGGCTTCGCAGAAGCGTTGCGCCGCATGTTTTTGCCGTGCCCTCAGAATTCGATCCCTTTGCAGGCCTTCAACCCCGCATCGAAGCCGTGTTGGGTTTTCTCAAGGGTGGTGACCGTATCGGCCACCGCCAGCAGCGCCTCGGGCAGCGGTTTGTGGCCGCCGGTCAGAATCAGGTGCTGCCCCGCCGGTTTTTCTTGGTTGACGAAGGCGGCGATCTCTTCCGGGGTGATCCAACCGTATTCGACGGCGTAGAGGATCTCGTCGCAGACCACCAGATCGAAGCCTCCCTCCCGCGACTTTTCTTGGCAGAAGCGCCAAGCCTTGCGGGCGGTGGCTTGGTCGTGGGCGGGGTTGCGGGTCTCCCAGGTGAAGCCGTCGCCCAGAGCGTGCCATTCGATGGTGTCGAAGCGCTGCGCCGCCTGTTGTTCTCCGGTCTTCCATCGCCCTTTAATGAACTGCACGACGCAGACCTTCATGCCCCAGCCGGCGGCCCGAAAAACCATGCCGAAGGCGGAGGAGGATTTGCCCTTGCCGGGGCCAGTGATGGCCAAAACGCGACCGGAGGTGAGGGTCATGGGCGACTCCGAACGGTGGTGGTGGGGGCGTGAGGCCGGTCCACTTACGAAAAACGGTCAACGGGAGGTAGGGTGGATAAGCGTAGCGCATCCACCACGACGCCGGGGCAAGAACCCATCACCGAGCCAACCGGCGCAGCACCACCCCATCCAAACCTGGATCGAAGCCCAGCGGTGCACACACCCGAATCGTCAGTCCCGGATGGGTGGCCTTGGCCGACTCTAGTTGGGTCGGGATGTCCCGCTGCACATGGCCGCCGCTGGCCAAAAACAGGGGCACCGCGTCGATGGTGGTGGCCCCCTCGGCGACCACCTCCGCCACCGCCTCTTCAATGCTCGGCGACTCGCATTGCAAGAAGGCAACCCCGACCGGGCGACCGGTCCGTTGCCGCAACCGCGCCGCCATCGCCTGAATCCCGTCGCTCGCCCCCAGGTTGGGGGAGCCGTGGGCGATGAGGAGGATGGCGTCCGACTCGGTCGCCGGGGTGGGGTGGAACCAGTTCAGCTCTTCGTGCAGGGCGGCGACCGGGCCGATCACCACCAGCGCCGGGGGGCGTAGACCCGCCTGCTCAACCTGCTGCGCGATGGTCCCTAGGGTGCCGATCAGCACCTGCTGATCGGGCAGGGTGGCGTTGCGGATCACCGCCACCGGGGTGGTGGGATCCTTGCCGCTGGCGATCATCTTCTCGGTCAGCCCGCTCAACCGCCGCACCCCCATGAAGACCACCAGGGTTTCGAAGGTTTTGCCCACCGAACCCCAATCGATGGCGGGATAGAAACGGTCGGGGGCCTCGTGGCCGGTGAGCAGCCCGGCGGCGGCGGCGTGGTCGCGGTGGGTGAGCGGAATTCCGGCGTAGGCCGGTCCGGCGATGCCGCTGCTGATGCCGGGCACCACGGTGAAGTCGATGCCGCTTTCCCGCAGCGCCTGCGCCTCCTCCCCCCCCCGCCCAAAGACGAAGGGATCGCCCCCTTTCAGCCGCACCACGCAGCGGTGGGTTTCGGCCAGCTGCACCAGGAGGATTTCGATTTTTTCCTGGCTTAAGGTGTGGGTCCCCTCGTGTTTGCCGACGTAAATCCGCTCGGCGCCAGGGTGGACCATCGCCATCACCCCGTCGGAAACCAGGGCGTCGTAGACGACCACGTCGGCCTCGGCCAACAGTTGGGCGGCGCGCAGGGTGAGCAGGCCGGGATCGCCGGGACCGGCGCCGACCAGGTGGACCGTGCCGGGGAGGGTCATTCCGGCCCCTTTTCGAGGGCCGTTAGCCAGCGTTCCAGCAGCTCGGCGTGGCTGGCCAGACGACCGTGGATGCTGGCGGCCAAGGGGGCGTTGTAGGTGTGGGCGGTCAGATTGCGGTCGTCGATCATCGCCATGGCGGCCCGGGCGTCGACCTCGTCGAGTAGCCCGTTTTGGGCGCAGGCCCGGACCACCGGCTTGGGGCTGGCCAGCTCGACCCCATAGCGGCGCGATAGGGTTAGCTGGGCCGTCTTCCAGAGTGCCTCGACGGTGTATTCGAAGCGCTGAATTGCGGCGTCGCGCTCGACTAGGGTGGGGCGTTCCAGGCCGGTCAGCTCTTGCAACGAGGTCAGTGCCTGACGAGCCTGGTTCAGGCGCTGGGTCAGTCGTTCCATGGGATCCCCTCCTGTTCGATGGATGCGCGTAAGGCGTCGTCCGCTTCGTTCCAATCGATTAAATCGACCTCGATCAGCAGGTTGCTTTGCGTCAGCGCTTCACGCAGTTCCGCCAGCAGACCGGGGGGAAGCGGTTGTTTGGGGCGGATGGCCACGTCCACATCGGAAAAACGGCGCGCCGTCCCCCGTGCCCGGGAGCCGAACAGCACCAGATCGGCCATTGCGGGGGGAAGGTGGGTGCGGATGAGGCGGTGGGCCAGGGTGATATCGGAATCGGCGGCGATCATGGATGGGTGCCTTGGTAGCGGTAATCGGGCAAAACCAGGGGGCCATCTTCCCCCCGGAGCGACTGCAACGAAACCCCAAAGAGCCCCTGCAACGTTTGGGGATTCATCATCTCTTTCCCCCCCTCGATCAAACGGCCGTCGCCCGGCAGCAGCCAAAAAACATCACCCAGCACCACCGCTTGATGTAGGTCGTGCAGGGCGGCGATCACCGTTTTGCCTCGGGCGGCGGCGTCGCGGGCCAGGTGCAGCCACTGGGCTTGGTGCTTGAGGTCGAGGTGGGCGGTCGGTTCGTCGCACAGCCACAGATCGCCGTCGTGGACGCGCTGCGCCGCCAGCTCCACCCGCTGCCGCTCCCCCCCCGACAGCGACTCCAAAGGTCGGCCCGCCAGGGGTTCCAGGTCGAGCCATTCCAGCGCCTGGGTCACCCGGTCGCGGTCGTCATTGCAGAAGGGGCTGAAGGGGGAGGTGAAGGGGGCGCGGGCGAGCAACAGCCGGGCGTGGACCGTCAAGCCAAAGCCGTCGGGGGGGCGTTGCCCCAGCCAGGCGGTGGTTTGGGCGCGGGCGGTGCGGCTGAGCGATGTGAGCGGTTGCTCCCCCCAGAGCGCCTGCCCCGAAACGATGGGGTGTAGCCCCGCCAAGGCGGCGAGCAGGGTCGATTTGCCCGCGCCGTTGGGGCCGAGCAGCACCGTCACCCGACCCGGCGCGGCCAGGGCGTTGGCACCGCTCAGAATGGGGCGGCCCCCTTGATTCAGGGTGAGATGGTCCAGGCGTAGGATCATGGATCGAGACAACCTGTAGGAGCGCCGTCCCCGGCGCGATCGTCGGGGTGAGCGGCGAGGGATGGCAGCGCGCCAAGGGTGGTGCTCCCACCACTGCGTTGGATCATCTGGGGTAGGTCTTGCCTCATTCCACCCCCCCCTTACGCGCCAAGAGCCACAAAAACACCGGCACCCCGATCAGCGCCGTCACCGCCGAGACCGGCAGTTCGGCGGGGGCGAGCAGGGTGCGGGCGGCGGTGTCGGCGGCGACCAAAAAGCCCCCCCCGGCCAGCGCCGTCAGCGGCAGCAGCCTTAAGTGCCCCGCCCCGACAACCAACCGTACCGCATGGGGAACCACCAGCCCCACAAAGCCGATGGGGCCGCAGGCGGCGACCGCCACGGCGGTGATGAGGGATGCCGCCGCCACCAACCCCTGGCGCACCAAGTGGACCGGTACCCCCAGACTTTGGGCCGTCGCCTCGCCGAGCAGCAGCAGATCGAGGGTGCGGGCGAGCAACAAACCCAACACCAATGCTCCGCCCCAAGCAGCTAAAAGAGAGGCGGTCGGCATGTCGCTCTGGGCCAGGCTCCCCATCAACCAGTGCATCGCCGGTCCCAACCGTCCCTCGGGCAGCGCCGCCAGCACCAGGGTGGTCAACGCCCCCCAAAAGGCGGCCAGCACCACCCCCGCCAGCAACATGCGCTCCCGACTGTGGCGGGCGAAAAGGAAGATCGCCAGCGTTCCGGCCCAGGCGCCGAGGAAGGCGCCGATCCACACCCCCCCCGGCAGGGCGGGAAAAAACCCCAGGGTGAACACCGCCCCGAAGGCGCCCCCACCGGCGGTGCCGAGCACGAAGGGTTCGGCCAGCGGATTGCCGAGCAGCACCTGAAACCAGGCCCCCGCCAGCGCCAGACAGCCGCCGATGGCGAAGGCGGCCAGCATCCGGGGCAGGCGGATTTCCCAGAGCACCAGCGCCGTGGTACCGGAGGCGTCGCCCCATTGGGAGGGTCCGATCCACACCGGCCCGGCGGCGACCCCAAGGGTGAGGATGGCGAGCAGGGCGAAGCCGCCGAGGAGCAGGGGGATCGGTTTCATAAGTGAAGGTCGCAGTTGCGGGAGCGGGCCGGGGTGGGGGGGGTATGGCGGAGCGACCGCGCCGCCCCGCACGCGGATGGAGCTGCGCACCCACCGCCAAGGATGGTGCGGCGTCGTAGGGCGGATAAGCGCAGCGCATCCACCTTCCCCCCCGGCACAGGCAAGCCCATCACGGCGCCCCCCCAAACTGCCCCGGATGCAGCATCTTGGCCAGCAACGCCGCCCCTTCGATCAGCCGGGGGCCGGGGCGGTGGATCAGATCGGGGTCGATCAAAAACAGCCGCCCGTCCCGCACGGCGGGTAGGTCGGTGTAGCGCCGCCAGGGGGTGAGGAAGCTGGGATCGGGTTGCTCCATGCTCGAAACCACAATCACCTCGGGGGCGCGCAGCAGCACCGTTTCGAGGGAAACCTGGGGGGAGCGGACCGGGCTGTCGGCCAGGATGTTGCGCCCGCGCAAGCCCTCGATCATCTGGGCGATGAAGGAGCCTTGCCCCACCGAGATCAGCGGGTCGTTCCAGACCTGATAGAAGACCGAAACCTCGGGGGTGGCGGCGACCTGCTCGGTCAGCGCCTGCCAGCGGGCCAGCAGCCGATGGCTCAGATTGCGTCCCTCGTCCAGATGGCCGGTCAGCCCCCCCAATCGGGCCGGTTCCATCCACACCGCATCGAGGCTGTCGGGGTTGGAGGCGACCACCTCAATCCCCAGCGCTTGCAGTTTGCGGGCGGTGGGTTGGTTGAGATCCCAGACGATGACCAGGGTGGGATCGAGCCGCAGCACCGCCTCGACGTGGGGCCCGTCGTACCCCCCCACCTGGGGCAGCCGGGTCGCCGCCTCGGGAAAGTCGGAGTGATTGCCAACCCCGACCAATTCGCTGCCGACGCCGATGGCGTAGAGGATTTCGACCGCGTGGGGGGGGATGGCGACGATGCGCCCGGCGGCGGGAGAGAGAGAGGGGAGCAGCAGGCACAAAAGGCACGAAAGTATTTGTAGGAGCGCCGCCCCCGGCGCGATTGCCCCTCCTGGCGAGATAAACTGTTCAGGCAATCGCGCCGAGACGGCGCTCCCACAAAATGAGACGGCGCTTCCACCAAGCGCTCCCACCGTTTCCCCCATGGGCCCATGTCGCCTCATCCCGCCCCCTCCAACAGCACCACGGTCAGCAGCAGCCCCACCTCGACGATTTCAACCCCCGCCCCCAGGGCGTCGCCGCTCATGCCGCCCAGGCGGCGGTGGAGGAAGATCCACCAGGCGACCAGCCACAACGGGGCCAGCAGCAGCGCCGGGGCGAGCAGCAGCGACAGCAGCAGCAGCGCACCGAGCCAGCCAAAGAGGGTCGCCCCGGCGATCTCCCAGCCGAAGCGCTCCCCGCTGCCGCTTGCCAGCGGCGGCAACACCTTGGCCCACACCATCGCCCCCAGCCGCCCCCAGGCGGGGATGAGCAGCAGCGGTCCGATCCAGCCCCCCCCCATCCCGGCCCCCAGCGCCAGCAGCATCAAGAGGATCAGCTTGGCGACCACCACCAACACCAAAGCCAGAACCCCGAAGCTGCCAACGTGGGGATCGCGCATCACCGCGAGCAGGCGCTGCGGATCACGATGGGCCGCCCCCAAGCCGTCGGCCAGGTCGGCCAATCCGTCGGCGTGTAACCCCCCGGTGAGCAAGATCCAAGCTCCGACCCCCAAAAGGGCGGCGAGCCAGGGGTCGACGCTTAACCCGAGCCCGACCGCAACGGCCAGCAATCCCCCCAGGATGATCCCGACCAGGGGGAACCAGCGGGCGGCGCGGGGTAGCTCCTCGGGCTTGAAGTCCTTCAGCGCCGGGACCGGAATGCGGGTGAGAAAGCCCAGGGCGAGGATCAGTCCACGCATGGGGCGGGCTCCCGGTTATGAAAAAGCAGGTAGCCACGCCCCGATTCGGGATGCAGCGCCACCCGACTCCATCCGGCGTAGGGGATCATCAGGGTGTTGACCTGCGACAGGGGCAGGCCGAGCACGTGGGCCAGCACCACCCGCAGCACCCCCCCGTGGGCGATGAGCAGGCGATGATCGCCCTGGTCGCAGGCCAGCCAGTCTTGCCAACCGGCCACCACCCGGTTGCCAAAGTCGAGCAGCGGCTCCCCCCGGGCGGGGGTGTAGGCGGTCGGGTCGGCTTGAAAACGGGCCAGCCCCTCGGGATCGAAGGTTTGGATCTGCTCAAAGGTCAGCCCGTCCCAGGCGCCGAAGTCGATCTCGGCGAAGGCGCCATCCAGGTGCAGGGGCAGGTTGCGCCGTGCGGCCAGGTCGGTGGCGAAGTCGGCGCAGCGGATCAGGGGGGAGGCTGCCAGGGCGGTCAGTTCAGCCGCTTGCAGCGCGTGGGCCACCCAGTCCATCTGCCTACGCCCCTCGTCCGATAGGGGGGGATCGACGCGGCCTCGGAAGACCCGTTCGGGTCCGGCGACGGCGCCGTGGCGCAGCAGGTCGATGGTGAGCAGGTCGGTCATAGGGTTGGCTGCGCTCTTCGCTGGAAGGCCGGATTATGGTTGGAAACGGCGTGGATGAGGGGTCGGAACTTGTAGGAGCGCCGCCTCGGCGCGATGCGTTGGGGCAAAGCCGACCGAAAGACCGATCGCGCCGAGGCGGCGCTCCTACAAATTGTTTTGAGAAAACCGTTCATCCCGAGCTTGTCGAAGGATGGGGCTTTTTGGCAAGGAGGTCCCCCTTCACGGGCGCTGGTTCGCCCCTTCGCCCAAGACCGAGAAGAACCTAGGCAAGCGTTGATTGAAGCAGCGCTTCCGAGCATCCCAAGGATGGGCCGCCAAAATCCAGGATAAGTAGGAGGCGACCCCGTCGCCGAAGCTCTTCTGCCTGTCGTAGGAGGCGACCCCGTCGCCGAAGCTCTTCTCAAGGCAGGATGCCTTTCGTCGGCGCTTCCCTAAAAGGTGGCTATGCCACCCCCCCGCTCACCCCCGCCTGGGCAAAGGTCGCCATCCCGGCGTGCAGCGCCACCGCCTCTTGCAGCAGGGGCAGGCAGATTGCCGCGCCGCTCCCCTCCCCAAGCCGCATTTGCAAATCGACCAGGGGATCGAGCCCCAGGGCGCGCAGCGCCAGGCGGTGGCCGGTCTCTTGGCTGGCGTGGGAGGCGAGCCACCAGATCTCCGCCCCCGGCTCGATGGCATGGGCGACCAGCGCCGCCGCCGCCGCAATGAATCCATCGATCAGGCAGGGGACGCCGCGGGCCGCCCCCTCAAGATAAAACCCCGCCATGGCGGCGATTTCGAGCCCGCCGAGTTGGGCGAGCCAGTCGATCCCGTCGGCGGGTTGGGTCGCCTTGGCGCGGGCCAATCCCCGTTGGACCGCATCGCGCTTGCGCGCCAGCCCCGCGTCGTCGACCCCGGTCCCCCGCCCCACCACATCCTCGGGATCGGCCAGCGCCAGGGCGCAGATCAAACAGGCCGACGCGGTGGTGTTGCCGATCCCCATGTCGCCCGCGATCAGCAGGTTGGCGCCGTTGTGGATGGCCGATTGTGCTTGGGCGCGCCCCACCTGAAGCGCCGCTTCGACCTGCTGGCGGCTCATGGCGGGCCCCTGGGTCAGATCGGCGCTCCCCGGCGCCACCTTGGCCTGCACCACCCCCGCCACCTGAGACAGATCGCCCGCGACCCCGACATCGACCACCGCCAGGGGGGCGTTCCAGAGGCGGGCGAGGACCGAAATCGCCGCCCCCCCCCGGGCGAAGTTCTTCACCATCTCACCGGTCACCACCGAGGGGAAGACGGAGACCCCTTGGGCGCAGACGCCGTGATCGCCCGCAAAGACGGTAATGGCCGGTTTTAGGGGATCGGGGATCGCCTTGCCTTGACGGGCGGCGAGCCACACCGCGATCTGTTCCAGGCGGCCCAAAGCGCCGGGGGGTTTGGTGAGCTGGGCTTGGTGGGCCAGGGCCGCTTGTTCGGCTTCGGGATGAAGGGGGGCGATGGGCATGGGGGCTCCGGTTTGGGATGAGGTTTTTTAAAAACTTGTTGGAGCGCCGTCTCGGCGCGATTCGTTATGGCAAGGACGACCGCAGAACCCATCGCGCCGAGGACGGCGCACATACAGACGTCCGGGGCCGACGGGTAGACCCCTCACCCTAACCCTCTCCCCGGTTTCGGGGAGAGGGGACTTGGGAGCAATGGTGTGTGGTTGGGCCGCTGGGCTCGCCGAAGCGACGTCGGGGACGACTCCCACAAGGTTGCGTGTAGGAGCGCCGCCTCGGCGCGATGCGTTGGGCCGAGGCCGACCCAAAACCCAATCGCGCCGGGGCGGCGCTCCTACCTCCGCGATGAACGGCACGGCACGGGACGGGGCGTAGGAGCCTGGTCTCCGGGCGAAGCCTGTTTAACCCTTCAACCGCCGCCACCCCACCGGTGTTTTTTTGGCGCCGCTGGGCTCGCCGAAGCGACGTCGGGGACGACACACACAAGGTTGCTTGTAGGAGCGCCGCCTCGGCGCGATGAGTTGGGCCGAGGCCGACCCAAAACCCAATCGCGCCGAGGCGGCGCTCCGACCTCCGCGATGAACGGACCGAGCCCGGTCTCCGGCAAAGCCTGTTTAACCCTTCAACCGCCGCCACCCCACCGGTGGTTTTTTGGCGCCGCTGGGCTCGCCGAAGCGACGTCGGGGACGACTCCCACAAGGTTGCGTGTAGGAGCGCCGCCTCGGCGCGATGCGTTGGGCCGAGGCCGACCCAAAACCCAATCGCGCCGGGGCGGCGCT